>Ga0224736_1020_pt1 | contig 62324 bp, 60 predicted proteins | sample IA12soil_MG_GH6A_FD_161628 | JGI IMG/M metagenome (GOLD analysis project Ga0224736, IMG submission 161628) | Enriched cells from agricultural soil in Iowa, United States - IA12soil_MG_GH6A(-) | ecosystem: Environmental > Terrestrial > Soil > Agricultural land | place: USA: Iowa | collected 2017-05-08
GGGTAGCCAGATACAAAAAACATATTAATGAAAAAATATTTAAAATTTATACTATCTTATAATTCTACAAACATTTCCTTACAATCATTAAGACCTGTCCTTTAATTACTAGAATAAAAAAGCATCTCTTATAAAAGAAATGCCTCGAATTAAAAGAATTATGCCTAAATCGTTAGACTTCATATACAAATGCATTTTTTTGCTCTGTATTACATAGTAACTTTCAAAAGTAATATTATGTGGAAGTAGGTTGCTTTACTTAGAAAGTTACAGAAGAAAGGTACAAATTCCAAATCCTTAAATATAAAAACTTCAATTTGTTCATCTTGTTTTCGATATACTTCTAATATTCGCTGGTTTCCATTTATACACTAGGGTTTATTTTCTGTTAGATATGGACTTTGAAGTAGCATTAAGGGATTTTTATGATTCGGTTTTTTCTATTTTGGGTCCATATTTATTTTTTTAATAAAAATCAATTCTTCTCTCAAAAGATTAAAGGGACCAGAATATCAAAGTCTTGTGGAGATATACATCCAGTAACCTTCTAAGTCCCTTTGATCCATTTAAAAATAATAAAATATTCAATTCCTTATTAAGGGATTGGAAATTTCAATAAATTCAGGTCGTATTATTTTATTACAATTCTGTGTGCTTTGAAAAAAGAAACTTGTTAAAATTAAGAGGAAACCGTTTTTCAAAAATATCCTTCGATTGTGAACGAGCAGTTCTATCTATACAATTTTAAATATTTAAAAGATCATCAAACTTTGTGATAACCTTATCATATTCCCCTACTTGTCCGAATCCATATTTAGCATATACAAATGGAATTCCAGCATATCTAGCTGCATTTAAATCTCCTTCTGTATCCCCTACATAAATGGGAGAAATTAAATTATTTCTGTTTATAATTAATTTAATATTTTCCCCTTTTGTAAGTCCGGTTCTTCCCGGATTTTCGTAATCAAAAAAATATTTTTCCAGGTTATGATATTCATAAAAAGATTCTATGTATCCATCTTGACAGTTGCTTACGATAAAAAGCTTATATTTCTTCGATAAAACGCTTAATACATACTCGACATTAGGATAAAGTTTTCCTCCTTGTTTCTGCAAATATCCCATTTCTAAATCACAACACTCCGTAACCACCTTCATGCGTAATTCCTCGTCTAGATAAGGAAACAGTTGTTTGCTAAGGTCTTGCAATTGTAATCCCATGGTGTCCTCTAAATCAGTGCGTGTTAATTCTCTTTTTATTTCACTGTAATTTTTAATACAACGATTCCATGCAAAAAGAACAGTGTCTATTGGATCCCAAATAGTCCCGTCTAAATCAAAAATTATACTATCCATAATAAATTCCCCTCTCTCCCATGAATCTTCCAATAATAGAATAAGTAAATATAAAAAATCTCTTCTTATGGAGCTTTATTCTATGATTATATACTCGTTCTGGTTAAATGCAATTGTCACCTAACACTTCAGCAACAAACAAATTCACCTTGCTTGAAATACTCCTTTACTAAATTGCATACTAGCATAATAATAACTTCAATAAAAAAAGCGACAATCCTTCTTTAATCACTACGGTTTAAAGTAATGTTTTTGAACCTTTCTTAGTTTGGAAACTGGACTAACAGCTCAGTAAATAGAAATAGCACAATTAATCGGAGCAAATAACAACAGTATATTTTTCTTTCAAAATAAAGTGTAAATACATTATTCTAATAGCCACTACTAATTTTTTCTGTTCTGTTAATATTTCCGAATTCTCCATGAAACCTTCTAATTCTTTCGTTTCTACTTTACCAAAAATGGCTAACGACTCATAACCTAAGCCAATGTTATTATGTATTATCTGTATGCCAGCTTCAAGAACTGCAAGTCGAAATACCAATCTTTAATTCTTGTTACATACCCATATGCCAATTTTACACCATTCGTCTATTTTTATTTCCAACCTGACAATGAAAAAAATTCAACGCAAGGATTGGTTGATTCTTTATATAACACTAAAATATTTCTAATTTTCAAAACTCCTTCAAATGATTCCTTTCCGTAAAAGGATAATAACCTTTAAAAGAACAGACTGGATGATTGAAATTCCATATTATGCAAATAATATTTTTATCATCAGAAACTAATTTTTAAGGAGGTTAACATGAATATTATTAAAGATATGAGAAAGAACGGAACCTTATTTGGTGCTTTCTTATTAGGTATTGGACTGATTGGTATGCTAGATGGAATCATCTTTCACCAAATCCTCCAGTGGCATAGCATGTATATGTATACAAACCGTTTTAATCAAATTGTCAGTGATGGGCTTTTCCATTTACTTGTGACAATTGTGATCTTTTGGGGAGCCCTTGTTTTATGGAAGACCAGTCCGAATGATCAAAGTAGTTTAGTATTCATTAGCGGTTTACTCTTCGGAGGTGGATTATTTAATTTTATTGAAGGAATCATTGATCATCATATTTTGCGGATTCATCATGTAAAACCTGGTCTATATCAGGATTTTTACGACCTCGTATTTGATATTGTTGGATTAGCCATGATTTTAATTGCAATAGCGCTTTATAGCATTGGCAAAAGAAAACAAATCCCTGTTGCAGCTGTTAGATAATACACTATTTAATCCCCTATAACGGCTATTTTATTATGGAAGGGAATAGAAAAATCAGCTTGCCCGCAAAGGTGTAAGAAAAGATGATTTCATTCATTTTTTTCTTAAAAGAACACCCTTTTTCAAGCTAGTGAAAGCTATTTTTTGCCTAGAGAGAAAATAGCTTTCACTAATGTCAATAAAGGAAAAGAAATTTAAATCAATTGTTTTCTTCAATGGACCTTTTAATATTCTCCTTTAATTACAAAAAATGATCCCCGAATAGTTCCAGCCAGTTTAGACTTCTGCCTAGCAAACTTAAACTTACCCTCTAACTCTTTTGGTACCTCCATCCCCTCAGAAAGTTTAAAACCTACGGCCCGTTTCTTCGGGTCATCAATTGTGTACATAACGTTAACACTAAGACCATCCTCATAAAAGACGTATGCCATTTTGATATTTTCCACTTGGAAACTGGATGTTTCTAAAGGCTTGGCAGCAAATTCAATATCACGTTCTTCCTTCAAAATTCGGTTCACATAATCAAGGGTCTCCCTGCTTTGGCTAGCCGGTACAACTGTAAATTCATGCTTGTATTTGTTCATATAGTAACGGGCTTCATTAGCACGTAAACCAGCAAGCGCTTCTGCTACAGGTGAAGACTCTAACCCTACCGTAGACACATTTTTAAAATCAACGATATAAGACAATTTTATCTCTCCTTTTATTTATTTTCTCACAACTGGAATCCAAATTTCGCCAAACACTAAGCCGTTTTTCTGCCCCATCTCAACCGTTGCATTTGGCCCGCCCACATAGGCAACATCCTTTACTTCTCCCAAGACTTGGCCAAAGGCAATGCCAGTTAGTTTATTACTCAACTCTTCCGCTGTTTTCGCTTCTCCTTTTACAACTAGGTATTCTCCTTTAGGAAATTGGATAACTCTGGAGGCTTCTGGTACGGAGGCATCTGTCATGACGCCTGCATAATGCATCATCTTATTATTCACTGCTTCGTTCACGGCAAAAATATAATCATTTGTGGCAACAGCTTTTAACGTTTCAAGCCTCCCATCTTGTTTGACGGATTCCCAAAAGTCTGCCTTTTCTTTAGTTATGCCAGCATAGTCTGTGTAATCGCTCTTTAGCTCTGTTCCAATACCTAATACAGTAAAGCTATCTTTTTCTTCTAGAGTATAATTTGTCATTTTCAAAACCTTCCTTTTTTTGTATTAATCAAATGACTTTTCTTATTCATTTGATGGTTATATAATAACGTTAAATCATGTCAAAAAGTGATACTGTTTAGGAGTGCCAATGAAAAAAGTTGAACGTATTAATATTATCATGCGATATATCAACAACCGCTCGCATTTTACCATTTCTGAAATTATGCGAGAATTTAACATCTCCCGTTCTACCGCTATTAGAGATATCAGAGAAATCGAGGCAATGGGGATGCCACTTGTCGCTGAGGTTGGAAGGGATGGTGGATATTTTGTCATGCATAATTCTGTCCTTCCAGATGTTCGTTTTACTGACAATGAGGTTAAAGCTCTTTTTATTGCCTTTATGGCCACAAGAAATCAACAACTTCCTTATCTTAAAAGTCGTCATTCTTTAGCGGAAAAATTACTTGGCCTCATCTCAGAAAACCAGCAAGAAGACCTTGTCATTTTAAATCAAATTTTGCTTTTTGCAGGGACCAACCCAAATAATCCCGACTTACTTGATTTATCAGACCTCCCCCATCCCATGTTAGAAAAACTCATCCAAATCCTTCTTATGGATAGATATGTATTGCTTACAATCGAAAAGGATAAAGTAATAAACTCTTATCCCATTTATATATTGCATCTATACCAAGAAAAAAGCCTTTGGATGATTGAAGGTTTCGATCTAAAGGAAGAAAAAAAGGAAATTTTTCCTGTTGATCAGCTCATCAATGTTCATCCCTGCCCACTGAAAAAAAGATTAAGTAAGAATAAGATATTAGAAAAAATAAGTCAGCAGGAAAAAGTTATTAACCTAATCCTTGAACTTGGACCAAAAGCGATTGCCCAATTCAAAAAGTACCATCCATTAAATGTCTCGATTTCCTATACGAATCCTTATCAAACGACAGCCATTCTAGAGACTTTTATTAATGTTGACAATCTCGAGGAATTGAACGAAATGACAAATTGGCTGCTTTTTTTAGGTAGAGATATCAAGGTAAGGAAAATCCCAGAAAAAGTTTTGGAGGATGTACAAGAAAGATTACACTTGTATCACCCATGATTATTGACTTTTCCTGATATTTCTATACCATAATCTTTTCTGTTTTATTGGTAAAAGTTCCTGCTTACTAATAACTATTTGCATAGATTTGAAGTGAAGATGTTATAATGGTCATAATTTTTCTTATGTGGTCAGATAAGAGATACATCAGGTGCAGCTTGTGCTCATTTTGTAGAAAGATATTCAAATGAAATGCCTATGGATTTCAATGTTCTTTCTATGGCACTACTAGCAAAAGGTATTTATCATCGGTTTATTTTTGACTGAAAACTATAAAGTAATTGGCACCTTCGAAACTAGGCGGTGCCAGTTTCCGAAATCTTATTGTCTACTCAATTAGGGCATCTGAATTCTTTAAAACTGTGTTGGGAGTAAATAAACTATATTTCTTTTCATAGCTTGAAAGTAACCTATTTATAATTCTAGTTCAAAGCTTTCGTACTCTCTTCCTTTCTCGTCCAATTCATTCTTAACTTTAATAAAACCTAAACCTTCAAACATTTTTCTGGAAGCTTCGTTATAAGTATAAATCTTATTAACTTTTAACTTTTTCCAATTCAGTTCTTTTGCTCTTTGAATTAACAGAGCTATTACTCGTTTACCATATCCCTGCCTCTAAAGTCTTGCTCACCTATGACAATAGGTACCATTTCTCTTGATAAGGTAACATCTCCAATGGGAAGCCATTCTTCGTTATGACATATCTCAATCATATACAATTCCCCCACTTGGCTTAGATGACTATACATTCTACTAATAGTATGTATGTCATACGGTTCGGTACCATTACCCTCAGAAAAATATAAAACCTCTTTATCTTGATACCAAGGGATTGCGCAATGAACATCTTCAGGAAGTTGAACTGAACGAATTCATAATTCCTTGTCTTTTAAAATTTTCATTTCTTACTCCCTCACTTAATTCCGTATATCTTGCCTATCTAATGTCTGTTATTAATCACTTTTTACAATTCTATTTGATCTCGCTCATTATCTTTTATTTAACGTTATTAATTGACTCACCTCTCACCTTGTTTTTATAAAATTATTCTTCTACTGTTATTTATTCGCTCTATATGTTCTTAATCCTCCTTCCATAAAATTCAATATTTAACACAACGCAAAAAAAAGACTTTCAACCCTTAAAAGAGCAAAGCCTTCTTTCTACTTAAATGAATATTTTATCATTATCAATAGAATACACTTCTACTTACTTAACCATACAGATTTCCCCTTTATCATCAAACGCATGTTTAAAATCAAAAGCATATGGAGTTGGTCCCTGCTGAATATAATAGTTGTATCTCTTGAATGCCTCATTCCATGAGACATCACTTACCCTTTCTGACCACCACAATACATATGGAAGGTGCTTTTCCTTATATGGCAACATCCACTTTTTCCTATCCTGCAAAGCTTTCCTATGTTTACCTGTATAAGTAAACTCATATAATGATTGGAGACTTTTCCATACGGTTAGTGTAATAATAGGAAAACCTTCTTCCTCTACTAGTTCTTTTGGAAATGTAACTCTATTTGAAGAGAATACATCTATAAGTTGACCTGAACTAGATGCTTGAAGATATATGTCATTTCCTACTTCAAAAAATTCACGAGAGGCTGGGTGATCATAGGCTTGTTTTAACCTACCAACCGTATAGATTGACACTAAAGCCACAAAGAACACCTCCATATATATTTTTTTACCTATATATATTCATGGGATAAAGGTTAGCATACCTATTTTTTATGCAGGCACTATTAGCGAGGTTTTAACAGAAGCAGCAAAAGAAGCCAAATCATTCAACCTCTCTTTCTATTCATTTGTTTATTCCTTTTTCATCACCCACTATAGTAGAATTATGACGCATCATCATATGAAGTTAGTTATTGGCATGTTTAGATTCTCTTTATGAAACAGCATACCAAAACCACAGATTATGAAGAACGAAAACTTTTTTTGGGGAAGAGAATCAGGTCTCCAATTAATATATCCTTTTTCGGATAACTTCTCTCCAATCTCACCTAAATCCACAGTCTTTAAGGACTATTTATATCAGTTAGTTAATATTGGTAAAAACAGGAATGACTCCTTAGTCATTTTCCAAATAACTATGTGTGCTTTAACATCCACATTAATAAGCTATGCAGTAACATCTAACCTACCATTCTCTATCGTTATAAAATCTAGTAGACATACGGGAGCTTGTTGAGGAGGGGCTTCTTATAAAAGAAAAGTCAACGACATATAAGATGAAAATAATCAGACCGGAAGGTTGGTCTGATATTTACTTTTCTATCATTTTTTTCGCAGGTGAATTCTTTTTCAAACTAAAATCATAATGAGTTGCATTTTCGTATTTCGGATCTAAATAACTGGATTTTTCATCACTATTTGAAGCATTTTTGAACTTAGTAAAAGACGTATACTCTTCGTCTTTCCAAACCCAGATGCCAGCTTTTCTACTTTCTTTATGAAATATATTTCTTTGTAATGTATTATTTTGATTGGTTTTAAAATAATTCACGATAAACAACCTAGATGGTCCAGCAGTCATGATATTTCTTTCAATTACATTATTTTTAGTATCATGTTGTAATAAAATCTGTCCCCCTTCTAGTTTCTTCGTGTCATTCCGATATAAAATATTTTGAGATATAATAGAATTTTTGGTCCCTCCGCGCTCCTTATCATAACCTCCAATCGATATTCCAGTATAAAAATTATTATAAATGGTGTTGTTATTTATATGAATATTATCAGCATACTTTCCGGCATGTTCTGAGGTTGCTTCTATTCCAATATCGCATTTATAAATCGTATTCTCTTCAATGGTTATATTTTTTCCACCATCTATGTAAATACCGCCAGCACTATAATCCTTCCCGTACGCTGGATTACCGTAAGAGGAAATTTCATAAACGTTGTTATTTTTCACCACACCATTACGAACATAATCCACATTTTTATCTTTAGAAACGCCTTCATATCCAATCAAGTCAATCCCGATATTATCACTTCGGCGAACTTTGTTATTTACAACTTTGAAACCGTCAATATTTCCATTAAGCACAAGTGATTCACTTGAACCAAGTTTTAAATCTTGCACCGTATTATTCACAATCTTTATATCTTTCATTGAGCCGGTACCGTATACAGCGATTCCGTGCCCATTCCCTTCATCGGCATGAGTTTCAATATGTTGAACATGGTTATTTTCTAAAACAATATGTTTGCTATTACCTGTCACATAAATTCCCATTACTGTTTCATTAGTTAAATTAGTAGTCAAATCCTGTATCATTAATCCGTGAATCGTTACATAGTTTTTATTATGTATCGTCACCAAGGCGGTATTCCCCTCTACATCTTTTAGATTCTTTCCACTGAGGGCAACCTTTTCCTCTTTATAAGCTTTAAAGATAACTGGTCTTGACTTTGTGCCGCTATGTTTTACAACAAGCTTTTCCTTGTAAGTACCTCTTCTTAAGAAGACCGTTGTACCTGCTGTTGCTTCCACAGTTGCTTTTTCTATTGTACGAAAGGGCTTTGATTTAGAACCCTCGTTATGATCATTGCCATTTAAAGCTACATATAAAACCTTATCCTTCTGTGCATGAATAATAGCGAAAACGAAAACACCAAGTATAATACCCACAGACAAAAGGACAATCATTATTTTTTTCATTCCATTATTCCTCAATTATTTTCAAAAAGTAGTGTAAGTAATGAAACAATATCCCAATCTTAGTAAAAAGAGATTGAAACGAAAACATTTCAATCTCTCTTCTTTTATATCTTTATGATCTCATTCTTCATCCATGAATGGATATGAAACTTCTGCAGTTGGCGCAAAGTTTTCTTTAATAACACGAGGACTTGTCCAACGAATCATGTTAAATACAGAACCTGCTTTATCGTTGGTACCAGAACCGCGAGAACCGCCAAACGGTTGTTGATCAATCATCGCACCAGTTGGTTTATCATTGATATAGAAGTTTCCAGCTGCACCAGATAATCGGCGTTCTAAGTAAATAATCGCTTCACGATCCTGAGCAAATATTGCACCTGTTAATGCATAGATAGAAGCTGTATCTACAGCATTCAATGTTTCTTCTAATTTATCATTTTCATATACATAAATCGTTAATACTGGTCCAAAAATTTCTTCAACCATAGTTTTGAAGTTTGGATTGGTTGTCACAATAATGGTAGGCTGTATGAAATATCCAACAGAGTCATCATACGTACCACCTGCAATAATTTCTGCTTCTTCAGAAGCGGCAGCGTAGTCGATATAGCCTGTAATAGAATCAAAGGCTGCTTTATCGATGACAGCTCCCATGAAATTTCTAAAGTCTTGTATATCCCCTACTTTAATTTTCGCAGTTTCTTCTACTAAACCAGATTTCACTTCTTCCCAAAGACTAGCTGGAATATAAGCACGGGATGCAGCTGAACATTTTTGGCCTTGGTATTCAAAAGCACCACGAACAAGGTTCGCTACCACTTTATCAACTTGTGCTGATTCGTGAACAAATACAAAGTCTTTTCCGCCTGTTTCCCCAATTAAACGAGGATATGATTGATAATTTGCTATGTTTTCTCCAACTGTTTTCCAAATAGTTTGGAACGTACTTGTTGACCCTGTAAAATGGAAACCTGACATACGTGGGTCTGTTAATACCACTTCTGATACTTGTGAACCACGAGAAGGCACAAAGTTGATAACTCCTTTTGGTAATCCTGCCTCTTCTAATACACGCATAAAATAGTAGTTTGATAGTAAAGAAGTGGTTGCGGGTTTCCAAACAACTACATTTCCCATAATGGCAGGTGCTACTGGTAAGTTTCCTCCAATTGATGTGAAATTAAATGGAGAAATTGCCAATACAAAACCATCTAATGGGCGATAATCTGTACGATTCCATATATTCTTCATACTACTTGGCTGAATTTGATAAATTTGATTTGCACAATCAACATCATAGCGTAAGAAATCTACTAATTCTTGTGCAGCGTCAATTTCAGATTGGAAAGCAGTTTTGGATTGTCCTAACATCGTAGAAGCATTGATTAAATCACGGTATGGACCAGAGATTAAATCAGCAGCCTTTAAGAAAATAGATGCACGATGTTCCCATGGCATATTTGCCCATGCTTCTTTGGCAGCCATTGCCGCTTCCACTGCATCGCGCAATTCTTTTTCTCCAGCTTGTGAATAGTTTGCTAAAACATGTTGGTGATCATGCGGCATAACCACTTGTTTCACTGTATCTGTCTTTATATCTTCTCCATTAATTATCACAGGGATATCAACCACGATATTAGATTGGCGTTTTAATTCTGCTTTTAATGTTTCCCGTTCCTTTGTACCTGGAGCATAGGAATTGCCTGGCTCATTCGTTAGTGTTGGGATTTTGAAAATTCCGTTACTCATTTTTCCACGTCCTCCTGTTTTAAAACTTTGATTCATAATACAAACAAAATTGTTTGTACCCATAAAGTATAACATGTATTCTATTAATGCGCTTTCTTTTGTTCCACATTAGAGAGAATTCAGATTTTTTAGTCTGATCTATCTGCGAATGGGACGTAAAAAATACATGATATAAACGATTTCCTAAACAAAAAAATGGCGTATGCCAATGGATACGTCATTTGTTATAAAACACTCAAAGTACGGTATGCTTTGTTCATCTGTTTTACCAATTCTCTATGACCGACCGATCCCCTTTACTATTTCCCTTCTTCATAAAACGTTTTGCAAGTTCCTCTTCTACTTCACATAGCGAAATATCTTGATTAGCTAACAATACAAAACTGTGATATAAGAGATCACTGCATTCATTGATTACCTCTTCTTTGCTATGATTCTTCGCTGCAATCACGATTTCCCCAGCTTCTTCTATCACTTTTTTTCCAATCTTATCAATTCCCTTATCAAACAAATAATTCGTATAAGAATTTTCTACCTTTTCTCTTTTCCTTCCCTCTACCTCTTGCATCACCTCATAAAAGATGTTACCAGAAAAAGAGTGATTCTCCTTTTCTTTTATTGTTTGATAAAAGCAGGATTTTTCTCCTGTATGACACGCAGGTCCTTTTGGATCTACTCTAATTAAAAGGGTATCGTTATCACAATCTATTGCAATAGACTTAACAACTTGCTTATTCCCGGAGGTTGCTCCCTTGTTCCAAAGGCACTCCCTTGAACGAGAATAAAACCAAGTCTCATTTGTTTCCAATGTTTTGTTGTAAGACTCCTCATTCATATAAGCAAGCATTAAAACCTCATTTGTTTTATCTTCGACGATGATAGCTGGAATTAATCCTTTTGTAAAATCAGGCTTCACGTATATTCACTCCGTTTTCTTGACAGATTTGTTTCACTTTTCGAATGGAATAGGTGCCTTCGTGAAAAATAGAAGCAGCTAATGCAGCTGATACATTTGTTTCCACAAATACCTCTGAAAAATGTTCGAGCTTTCCACAACCTCCAGAAGCAATGACCGGTATTCTTATTTCCGATACAATGGCTTTTGTTAAAAGAAGATCATAGCCCTCTTTCACACCATCACAATCCACGCTCGTTAATAAGATTTCCCCAGCGCCCAGTTGCTCTACTTTTTTAGCCCATGCGATTGCATCAAGTCCAGTATCTTTGCGGCCGCCATGGGTCATCACATGCCATCCATCCTGGTATTTCTTTGCGTCAATCGCTACTACAATACACTGTGAGCCAAATCGAATAGCTGCCTCCTGAATAAGAGACGGATTTTGAACAGCCGCAGAATTTATCCCGACTTTATCTGCGCCTGCTTTTAAAAGCTGTGTCACATCCTCAATGGATCTTACCCCACCGCCAACTGTAAAAGGAACAAAAATATTTTCAGCAGTCCTTTTCACCGTATCTATCATGGTATTCCGGCCTTCATTGGTGGCAGAAATATCTAGAAAAATAATTTCATCTGCTCCATTTTCGGAATAGTATGTAGCCATTTCGACCGGGTCACCCATTTCCCTTAGCCCAACAAAGTTTGTACCCTTTACCACTTTGCCATCTTTCACATCCAAACATGGAATTATTCTCTTTGCGATCATTACTGACCAGCTCCCTGTATTGTAATCATGCCATCGTATAGCGCTTTCCCCACAATAGCTTCCGCAATTCCAATTTCATGTAAAGCTTTAATATCCTCATCATTTCGAATACCGCCGGATGCGATAACGGTACATTGAACTTCATCGTTTAAACGTTGCAATTGTTCCAAATTGGGACCAGTTAAGGTACCATCCCGAGAAATATCCGTAAAAACAATCGTCTTCGCACCTAAATCCTCCATTATTTTTGCAAATTCAAGATAGTTTACATCTACAACCTTTTCCCAGCCTCTGGTCGCAACCTTTTCATTTTTTGCATCGATCCCAATTGCAACCTGATTACTATATTGCTTTAGTACATTGGTTAAAAATATCTTATTCTCGATTGCTGCAGTTCCAAGCACGACTCGTGATACACCAGCATCTATATAATTTTTTACAGATTGCATTGTGCGAATCCCACCACCTACCTGAATGGGAACAGAGGAGATTTGAACTAAGCGCTTTATTAACTCGTATTGCTTTGGAGCACCGAGTCTCGCTCCATCTAAATCAACAATATGTATAAGCTCTGCTCCGTCCTCCATGAACTTTTGCAATTGGATGAATGGATCATTTTCCATAACCGTTGATTGATTAAATTTCCCTTGATATAATCGAACACATTTTCCATCAATTAAATCGATTGCTGGTATGATTTTTGTCATTGTTTTCCCTCCACCCCTAAGAACATTTTTAGTAATTCCAGTCCAACTTTCCCGCTCTTCTCTGGGTGAAATTGCATTCCAAATACATTTTCTTTTTGAACAATCGCAGGAATCTTCACTCCATATTCCGTAGTTGCAACAATATATTCTGCATTGGTATTTGCCTGATAGGAATGGACAAAGTATACATGCTCGCCTTCAAAATTGCTGAAGCCATTTCTTTCGTCTTGAATATGCAATTGATTCCATCCTATATGGGGCAGTATATAGTCGGTGTCGATTTTTTTAATTTGTCCAGGTATTAAATCAAGACCTTCCTTTCTACCACCTTCATACCCTTCTGAAAATAAAAGCTGCATGCCTAGACAAACACCTAAAACCGGTTTTTTACTTGCCAAATCTCGAATAACACTCTTTAAGCCACGTTTCTCTATTTCATCAATAGATGCTTGAAAGGAGCCTACTCCCGGCAAAATAATATGAGAAGCTTGTTTTAATACATCTGGTTGATCGGATACAACGGTTTGAATCCCAAGTCTGGCTAATGTATTTCGAACACTTGCGATATTCCCCATTCCATAATCGACAATCCCTATCATTCTATTATCCCCTTTGTAGAATTAACGCCTTTAATAGTTGGATCAATGGCAATCGCTTGAGATAGCGCGCGACCCAAAGCCTTAAAAAGAGACTCTACTTTATGATGCGTATTTTCTCCATACATCACTTTCGCATGAAGGGTAATCCCAGATTGAAATGCAAAGGCTTGGAAAAATTCCTTCACTAATTCTGTATCAAAATTTCCGAGTTTAGGGTTTTGCAAGACAGCATCAAAATGCAAATAAGGTCTTCCGCTAATATCTAAGGCTATAAAACCAAGCGTTTCATCCATTGGTACATATACAGAGCCATATCGTACAATTCCTTCCTTTGAACCGAGGGCACTTTTTATTACTTGGCCTAAAACAATCCCTACATCTTCTACAGTGTGATGACTATCAATATATAAATCTCCCTCTGCTTTCACTTCAAGCCCTATCTGCCCATGTCTTGCAAATAACTCAAGCATATGATCAAAAAAGCCTATTCCTGTATTGATTTCTACCGTTGTTGGATCATCTAAATTACATGAAATTTGAATGAATGTCTCATTTGTTTTTCTTTTTTTAGCAGCTGTTCTCACGTTTACCATTCCTCTCATCCCTATTCATTTTGCATTCTGATTTGAACTGCTCGGGCATGACCAGCTAATTTTTCTTCGGTCGCAATGGATATAATATGTTCTGCGGTACTACCTAACGCTTTTTCAGAGTAATAAAGATAAGTTGTTTTTTTGATAAAATCATCGACAGATAACCCAGAAGAAAACCTAGCATTTCCGGATGTTGGCAAAACGTGGTTTGGTCCGCCAAAATAATCTCCTACTGCTTCCGGTGTGTGTTCCCCTAAGAAGACAGAGCCTGCATTTTTTACTAAACCTAACCATGATAATGGATTTTGGACGACAATCTCCAAATGCTCAGGAGCCAATTGATTAACAAGATCAAATGCTAAGTGAAGATTCTTTACCACCACAGCTGCACTATTATTTAAAAGAGACGGCGCCGCAATTTCCTTTCTAGGTAATACAGCCAACTGTTTTGCTAGTTCAACTAATACTTCTTCTATCAACTTGTTTGAAGTAGTAAAGAGAAATGTTCGCGCATTTTTATCATGCTCTGCCTGTGCGATCAAATCCGCTGCGATATACGCAGGTGTAGCATTTTCATCCGCAATAATAGCCACCTCAGAGGGTCCTGCGATCAAATCAATTCCCACATCTCCATAAACAATTGATTTTGCAGCAGCTACATAAGCATTTCCTGGTCCAACAATTTTGTCCACCTTTGGAATAGTATCAGTACCATAAGCCAATGCAGCAATCGCTTGAATACCGCCAATCTGATAAATTTTACCCACTCCTGCAATATCAGCTGCAACTAAAAGGACAGGAGAAATTCCCTCTTCACTGTGAGCCGGAGTAACCATGATGATTTCTTCTACACCCGCAATGGAGGCCGGGATAGCATTCATTAAAACAGTGGAAGGATAACTCGCAGTTCCTCCAGGTACATAGATTCCTACCTTCTCAATGGGACGGAATAATTGACCGGAGATGATATCTTCAGACATTTCCATTATTCGTGATTGAGTGATCTGTTTACGATGAAAATCCTGAATATTAGCTGCCGCTTTCCGAAGGGATTCTATAATATTTGGCGATACCATATTCCATGCATGTTTTCTCTCCTCTTCTGAAACTTCCCACTTCTCTGGAACATAAGCATCAAACTTCTGTGCATACTTCTTTAATGCTGAATCCCCATCAGCCCTAACTTCCTTAATAACATTCATTGCCGTTTCCATTATTTCTGGATTCATCGATATTTTATTATTTGCTACTAAGAACTGCTTCACAAACTCCTCGATTGTTAATCTTGGAATCAATTTAATACCCCCTGTCCCTGCAAAGCATCAAGAAACGGAGAAATAGATGCTTTTTTTATTTTTAATGAAGAACGGTTTGCAATACAACGTGCACTTAAGGGATGAAACTCTTCTTTGATAATTAGACCATTTTCAGCGAGAGTTGTTCCCGTTTCCACAATATCGACAATGGCATCTGATAGTCCCAATACTGGTGCTAATTCAACTGACCCTTCTAGTTTGACAATATCAACAGACTCTCCAGTACTTCTAAAATATTCATTTGTGATGTTTGGATACTTTGTAGCTATTTTTCTTTTCGACATGGTCTCTTTTTTGTTTGCCACTTCCGCAAGGGCAAAACGACATTTGCCAAATGGCAATGGAAATAAATCAAATACATCCGGCTGATATTCAAGTAGAATATCTTCTCCAATAATCCCAAGATCCGCGATGCCATGTTCTACATATGTACCAACATCTACCCCTTTTGCGAAAAAGAATTGCAAATTTCCTGTTTCTACCCATAGCTTTCTGCCTTTATTTATTAAAGGCTCAACATCAAAGCAAAGAGAATTTAAATATTGTAAAAATTGCTCCTCCAGACGACCTTTTGTTAATGCAATACAAATTTTCACGCTTCTACCACCTCGAAATTTCCATTCATCTTTTTCACCAAGAGCACCTTATCATATGGGACAGATGGATCTACCTCATAGACAATTTCAACGATCGATTCTTTGCACTTACTTCGGTACCTTTCGGCAAAAGCAAGGGTATCATCTGTTGCAACAATACCAATTCTTTCTCTTTTCGAAGCTATTCCCATTTTGTTTGCAAGAATATCTACATCGAAGGCTAGACCAATTGCCGACATATTTGTTTCAAATTGATCGTACAGCTTATCATATCGACCACCGGAAAAGCATAAATCTCCATTGTCAGAAGAGTATCCTCGAAACATAATTCCCGAGTAATACGGCAAGTTTTTCACTCTGCCTAAATCCACCATAATTTCATGTATATTTACCTCTTTTAAAATAGTAATGATTCTATTTAAATGCTGAAGGATAGCAGAAAGCTTTGCATTCTCTGCCCATCTATGCTCATATTCTTTTAAAATATCAATAGAACCATATGCCCCAATCAGAAATACTAATTCAGTCGCTAAATTTTCATCCCCGTATTGGGTTACAATGGCAAATACCTCATCTTTTCGTTTGTTATGCATGGCCACACGAAGTCTCTGTTTTTCGGCTGCCGGTAATTTCAGCGATTTCGTTAGTTCCTCAAAGATATCCGTATGACCAAGTTCAACTGCATACTCATTAATATTTAATTTTTCTAATAGCTCTTTTGCTAAAAATAGGCACTCACTTTCTCCGAGAATTTCAGGAGTTTGGATTATTTCAATACCAATTTGCCGTTTTTCGATTCCTGGCTGGTCTTCTCGGAACACAGATCCTTGATATGCCCATTTCTTCTGTTTTGATTTTAATGGGACTAATGCTCTCGCTATTGCTGATGTCCAATCTGGGCGTAACACTTCGATTTCTCCATTTCGATTAAACCATTTCAGTAAATTTTGTAACTCCATTCCTACATATCTATTTGTAAAGGTGGATGCGTACTCCACCAGTGGAGTTGATATTTCAACAAACCCTCTGTTAGCAATAATGTCTCGAAATACTTCACAAACCATATTTCGATTACTGACAACATTTCCAAATTCATCTTGGCTTCCGCTAGGTAAAAACATCATTTCACTTCCTACTCATTTTCCTTTAATATATTATCACTCTAACAAACTAAAGGATTTTGTTTAATAAGAATATACCAAACAAAGAGTGTCGTCAATAATAAATGTAAAAAAGGAGTACATGGACAAAATATCCAGTACTCCTTTCCGTATTATTTTTGATGCAATATTTTATCTATTATCCCATATTCCATCGCTTCATCTGATGAAAGAAAATAATCCCGCTCAGTATCAGCTTTCACCTTTTCAAGATTTTGACCGGTAAAATTTGCAATCATTCCATTGATTTGGTCTTTTAATTTTAAAATCCTTCTTGCTGAAATATCAATTTCCGTTGCTTGGCCACGAGCACCACCTAGAGGCTGATGGATCATTATTTCACTATTTGGAAGGGCGAACCTCTTGCCTTTAGTCCCTGCCATTAAAAGCATTGCTCCAAAAGAAGCAGCAAGACCTATGCAAATCGTTTGTACATCTGGTTTTATATAATTCATGGTATCAAGTATTGCAAATCCTGCTGTCGTCGAACCACCTGGACTATTGATATAAAGTGAAATATCTTTATCAGGATCTTCAGCTGCTAAAAACAATAACTGTGCAACAACAGTATTAGATATTTGATCATTAATCTCATCGCCAATCATAATAATACGGTCTTTCAATAATCTTGAATAAATATCATACGATCTTTCTCCACGTGAGGACTGTTCAATTACATATGGAATTGTACTCAATGAGATTTCCTCCTTTTAATTATGCAGCCGCAAGTAAAGAGAAACTCATCGAACCTTTGCACATAGGAACTTGTTGATGGAACAATTTTTTATATTGTCTGATGAGGATCCGTGGCTGTTCTTGTCGTATCGATTGAATAATCGATTCACAAAACAACCTGCCTTGTTCACTCTCCGTATGAATTAACTTAAGCTCATCTACCCCATCCGTGAACTTTTTTAAATGCTGGCGTGTTCTAAATAAAGATGCTTTAATTGCGCCTTCTGTCATATTTAATTGTTCTGCAATATCACTCATTCCAAATTGAAAGATATCCTTCAACATAAATATAACAGTCTGTTGCGGAGTTAAATGGTTTACTAATAGCTCACAAATAGAATACACTTCTGGTAATATTTTCATTGGATCTGTAGATGGCTCCGATTTTAATGTTGCATTTTCTTTTGAACGTTTTCTAACTTCGTCAATCCAATGATTGTGAGCAATTTTATATAGTAATGCACGAGAAATATTGCTTTGATCTGCTTTTTGATGAATATATCTTTGATACATTTTTTCCATCGCCTCATGTGCTAGGTCCTCCGCATCCCAACCATTTCTGGTCAGCATTTGGCAGTACCTCTTTAATGCAGGATACATATTCATTAATGTTGCTATATTTTCTTCATGAATAGATGATTCAGTACCAAGCTTGGTATTCAAAGTGATCACTCCTTTTGAACCTCTATATTTTTAACGGATAATACATGTAAAAAGTTACGGGTAATATAAATTTACTCATTTATTTTATGTTCCAGTAATGGTTCATACATCATAATCGCATGATTTTCCACAACATATTCATCTTCTACTAGTTGATGCTGCTTGTTATATATTTTCCTATTTATTATATTATGCCGTACATATCCACCCCAATATGCTGGTGTAATTTGATGCTCTTTTTCATATATTTCATAGCTATATAAGGAAGGCTGTAAAGCTCTCCATTCCCCAACTAAATGTGTGTCTGTTAATGCTAAATATAGTTGAAATGGTCCTTCAGTATTGTTTTTAATTTGTAAATCTAAATAGTTATATGCGCAGGTTGCACCACTGCCAAAGGGCTGTGTACGATTGGAATCCGGGAAGACGTCATAGCTATGACGATTCCTTTCCGTAATCGTTAATGGGGTATGCAATGTCATCCAGTAGAGTAAATTAGAAAGTTGACAAAGTCCTCCGCCGATCCCTTTTTTAAAAGTACCATAGTGAAGAACCATGCCGTCTAAATACCCTTTTTTCCTCGTTGGTTTCCCGATGAGCTTCCAATACGAGAATGTCTCCCCTGGTTTGATTACAATCCCATTCAGTTGTTTAATTGCTATTTCTAAATTCTTGATTTTATTATGCTGATACCACATATCAACTCCACGTAGTTGCCTTAATAACACTGTCTGATGCTTATATACCGTATGAGGAAACCATTCGTACTGCCTTTTCTCTGCATATTTCTGCTTACCGAACATCCAAGTCAAATATCGTTTAAACGTATAATATTGTTTTCCTATAAAAATCCTGATATTTGTCCTTTTTTTAGGACGCAAACTTGTGAAATCCACCACAACCTCCCCTGAAATAGCCTATTTTTAGTACCAGATTAACAGGTCTTTCTAAACACATCAATGATATTTCTCAATTTTATGATTTTTTGAATAACAGTTGACGAAATAAACGCATATACTGTATCATAACAGAATAAAAATAAATAAACTGTATTATATTAGATAAAAGGAGGAATTACTTTATGTTAGGAAACCCTGTTGAATTTTTCCGTAATTTGTCTAGAAAAATCTGTCCGGAATGTGGTGAGCATATCCACGAAGAACAGGCAGAGTCTTATATTATGGAGTGCGAGCGTTGTCTTGCAAAGAAAGAAGAGTAAACGTCCACGTTTACTCTCCTCTTTTCTGTAAAAAATGATCTCAATCAGCAATATGGAAGGAACCTCCCGCTTTTTTTTTCAACCTTTCTACTATAATAAAGAGCAAACAAATATCGAAAGGAATAACAACATGACCGAAAAATTATTCTATCGTGAACCCAAAATGTTTGAATGGTCGACGGAAATAACTAGTATGCGAGAAATGAATAATAAAATTATCGTAACACTAGCAGAAACAGCATTCTATCCAACTGGCGGTGGACAGCCCCACGATATTGGGTACATAGATTCGATAAAAGTTCTGGATGTATTCGAGGAAAACGATGAAATCTTTCATATACTTGAATCAAAACTAGAAAATAAAGTTGTCCATTGTAAAATAGATGTGAAGCGACGGATCGATCACACACAGCATCACACCGGACAACATCTTTTATCAGCAGTATGCATTGAATTGTTTGAAGCACATACACTCAGTTTTCATCTTGGAGAAGTAACTGTTACGATTGATTTAGATCTTCCCGAGCTAAAAGGTAGTCAGCTAAAGGCAATTGAAGAGACAGCCAATCAATACATATATGAAAATAGAAAGGTAAAAACATATACTGTGACAGATAAGGAGTTATCTAGTATCCCATTAAGAAAAGTTCCAGATGTAACAGGTGAAATACGGATTGTCGAAATAGAAGGTATAGACTACTCGGCATGCTGTGGTACACATGTTGAACAAACAGCAGAAATAGGATTAATAAAGTTAATCAAAACAGAAAAACAACGGGGTGGCACAAGACTCCATTTTATTTGTGGATTGAGAGCAATTCAAGATTACCAGGAGAAACATAACATTCTTGCAGCACTTACTAAAAATCTGTCTACATCCAAAGAAGAAATTATCGCTCGTATAGAGAAATTAGAAAATGAAAAGAAAGAAATACAACGAAAATTAGATATCGCACAAAATGAAAATGCGAATTTTCTAGCACATGATCTATTACAATCCAACCAAGAAATAATTTTAATCCAGACTTTCTCTGAAAAGTCGATACAAGACTTACAAGTCCTTTCTAGACAGTTAATAGCAAAAACAGATAAATTAGTTGTTTTAGCCTCCCTACTCGATAAAAGATGTCTAATTCAGCATAATGGACAAAATCAATTTCATTGCGGGCAATTTGTAAAAGCCAATATTTCATCTTTCAACGGAAAAGGCGGAGGTTCTAATAACAATGCACAAGTAACTTTTACAAGTGAATCAAACATGTATGCATTTTTAGAAATAGTGAAAAATGCCGCAGAATTAAAATCCCCACAAATATAGCGGGGATTTTACATTTACTTATTCTCTAATTTTGTAACTACTAATTCGCAAATTTCATGAGTTTCTAATGCATCTTTAGCAGATATTTTTGGAGTAGATTTATTTTTTAGGCATTGAATAAACTCATCTACAAGCTGATAAAAACCTCGTTTGTGAAGTGTCGGCTCCCAATCATTGCCAACTAGTTTTACTTCATTACGATCTTGATAAATAGTTATATCCGCTACATTTGTAGCTGTTCTTTTTTCATCAGGGCACATTACTTCCAATTTTTCTTCTGCGGTTCCACTGTCCCGGTTCATAATTCCAATTGCTGTACATTCTTTTGCTATAAATTGTACCACTGCATGATAAAGTTTGTTTCCTTCTTTTCTTCCAGAAACAACGATATCTTCAATTGGAACAGGAAATAAATATTTTATCGTATCAAGCACATGTATGTAATCATCATATACAAAAGTCCTAATATCATTTGGCAATGCCTTTCGATTTTTTTGCATAATGATCATATTAGGTTTTTGCAATTCCTTTAGTTTTTGGTAAGACGGTGCATATCTGCGATTAAAACCAACCATTAATATTAATTGCTCTTCTTCCGCTAACTCTACCAATTGTTTTGCAGACTGGTAATCATAGGAAATAGGTTTATCAACATATACATGAATGTGATTGGATAATAGCTCCTGGACGATATCAAAATGTGATTCCGTCGATGAATGTACAAAAGCTCCTTTTATTCCACTTTCTATTAGAGAATCAAGACTGTCATGTACATGATGAAAACGATATTGCGCAGAAATCTCAGACAGACGCTGCTTGTTTCTAGTAAAAAGATGAAATTCTACATCATTTCTTTCACCATATACTGGAAGGTATGCTTTAGCAGCAATATCCCCTAGGCCAATAATACCTATCTTTAACATAGATTCACCCCGTTTCTGATAATTATTATTCTACAGGAAATTTATGAAAGAACGTAACCTTTTTTGTAAACTTTTAAAAGGTATCGTCACCTTTCCTCTTTTTCAACTATTTTCTAAAAACAAAATAGCCACCGCTTAGAACAGTGACTTTTTGGTGTTCCATCTTTTTTACTAAATCAACCTTATCCTCCAAAGAAGAAATCTAATATATTGGAAGCAGTAGAAGCATTTTTATTATAGAATTCAGAGTAGCCACAGTTTTTACAGAACACTACGGTAAATTGATTGTTTTGAATATCAAACATTTTAGATAACCCTGTACCTGTCATTGCCACATCTTTTTGACCAGCATCGGTGCTTCCGCATTTTATGCAGCCTTTCTTTTCATTCATGCCTTTTCACTCCTTTTATCTCTATGATATCTAATACGATTGGACATCCTTTTTAGTTTCATTATCTGTTATTACGGTATAAAAAAAAGAAGAGGCTAATCTATTAATAATAGATTAGCCTCCGGGTTCTTAATCAATGATCTTTACTTCTACGTTTCGAACACCCCATTGCTTAGCTTTTGAGTCAGATGGGATAAAAATGTCTATTCTATTTCCTTTAATCGCGCCACCAGTATCTGCTGCAGTAGCGTATCCATAGCCTTCTACATATACTTTCGAGCCTAATGGAATAACATTCGGATCAACTGAAATTACCTTTTTCTCTGGGTGTTTTTTAATATTAACCCCCGTAGCAGTGATACCGGAACATTTTTCACAGTTCGCCGTATAAGCGGTTGCTCTCATATGAATAACTTTTTTTACATTGTCAGTATTTTTATTTGCTGCCTGTTTTATTGCAGGTTTACTTTCCTTAGCGTGCTTTGTCACCACATTAGTTTTCTTTGCAGAAGAAGACTTAACTTTTTTTGTTGGATTTTCCTTAGAATTATCTTTCATATCTTCTTCTGGATAGACTACTAATTCGTCATTTGGATTAATTAAATCTGTGGTAAGTTTATTCCAGCTCATAATCTGATCCACGGAAACCTGATATTTATTTGCAATATCCCAAATAGTATCTCCGTTTTTCACTACATATGTTTCTTTATTTAATATGGTTAATTTTTGATCTGGATAAATTAAATCAGATGTTAGGTGATTCCATTTCATTAATGAATCAACATTTATATGTTCTTCATTTGAAATGCTCCAAAGTGAATCTCCTAATTTAACATTGTATTCGGCAGCAAAAGTATTTCCAGTTATGAAGCCTGTTAGCGTAAATGCAGCGGCTATAGCTGTAAATGCTTTTTTCATTTTTTTTCCTCCTTTTGTTAGCAAACAAAATTCACTAACATGCCTCATACTAACACATGAAATTAACAGTACAATAACAACAGCATGTACATTTCATTACGTTCCTTTTTCATACAATGTAATAGTCTGTAACATTGTAATAAAAACAAATATTAAGAGAAATATAAGTGGAAACTAGACAGTGCCTATATACACAATTTAACCAATCGATAATGTAAAAAAATATTTACTCTATTATCACTCAGGCAAAAAAGCCCGCTCTATTAAGAGCAGACTCTATTCTTCCGCTATTTTTTTCAGTGGGCTTTCAGCGGGTCCTTCTATTACATCCCCATGAATGGAGAATCTTGAACCATGGCACGGGCAGTCCCATGTACGATCCCCCGAATTCCACTCCACCTCACAGCCTAGATGCGTACAAGTGGTATCAACGATGTAAACATTTCCATCTTTATCACGGTATGCTCCTGCTCGTTTTCCATTGACATTTACAACAGAACCCTGATCTGCCTCGAGCTCATCAACACGCATTAACGGATATTCCACTTTTCCTTCAATTAAATGTTTAGCTACGTCTATATTAGTAGAAAGAAACGATTTCATACTTGTATTGCCAAACCTAGATGGTGCATATAGTTCTTTGTAAGGATTTTCCTTTTCCAGAATCAAGTCCTTTATCAAGTTAGCTGCCACAGTACTGTTCGTCATTCCCCATTTACGATAACCTGTTGCCACATATATATTGGGATGTCCATCCGTGATTTGTCCTACATAAGGTACTTTATCTAAAGTTGTTAAATCCTGTGCAGACCATCTAAATAAATAATCCTTGATGCCAAATTCCTCTTCGGCATACTTCTCCAAAGCTTGATAATGTAATATAGTGGGTATCCCCTGCCCCGTTTTATGGTTTTCTCCGCCAATTAGCAGTAGCTTTTCATCGCCAAACATTGCTGTACGCAAGGAACGGGTAGGCTGTTCTGCGTTAATATACATTCCACCGGAAAATTCTTTCTCTGGTTTTATCGCAATAATATAAGATCGTTCCGCATACATTCGAGTAGGATAAAAACCCAGACCATCATAAAAAGGAAAATGGGTGCAGGCACAGACGTATTTACAATTGACAGTATGGCCACCACTTGTTCTCACTTTTAATTTTTGCTGTGTATCCACATCTGTTGCAGTCGTATTTTCAAATATCAATCCGCCGTTATCCTTTATGTATTCTAGTAATGGTTTTAAATATTTTATAGGATGAAAATGAGCTTGGTTTGTCATTTTTAGAGCTTTCTTAACTGGAAAACCTGCAGATACATGGTCCATGATTTCTCCCTTTATCCCCAGCTTTTCGTAAGCAATCATTTCATTTTTGAGTTTTATGATATAGTCGTCTGAATTAGTATAAATAATTGCATCTTCGTTTGTTAAATCACAGTCAATATTATGCTCATTTACTGTATTCCTAATAAAGGTTATTGCATCATTATTTGCCTCATAGTATAATTTTGCACTTTCGACACCCATTGTCTGGATTAGTTCATCATATATTAATCCATGCTGAGCTGTTATTTTTGCTGTTGTATGGCCGGTTGTACCATTCAAAAGATTTCCCGCTTCTACTAATGCAACCTTAAATCCTTCTTTAACTAACAAATAAGCAGTTGTAATACCCGTAATCCCACCACCAACAACCGCTATATCCACTTCTATGTCCTCCTGCAATGAGGAAAACCTTGGAAAATCCATATTTTCTCTCCATAATGGTTCAGGAAACTGTGGTATATGATTACGAAACCTTTCCTCACTTACCATCTTTTGTATCCTCCTATATGTAAACTTTTTATAAGTTTTCCCATTAATAATGAAAGTCATGTAGGAAAATCCTAAAATAAATAACTATTAATACAACGAATAGTTTTTTCTTGATTTGAAAAGCTTTAAATATAATCAAATCAAGAAAAGGGTGTTGAGAAAATGAACGATAAACATGATGAAATCTTAACGAATGCCCCTGAGAAACCAATTGTCACCATAAATACTCCTGCTGATAATGCAACTGGGAAAAAATATGCTCCTGGGGATTCCGTAAACGAATATGAGCATTTGAAAGATGCAAATACAATACTTGCAAAAGATGAAATCCAGCAACAAAATGAAAATTTATAAGAACATGCGTTAGCCAGTAAACACCCAGTTACGCTTTTGAATTAAAGATGCCATTTCCATATCTTCCATGATATAATCAAACAGATACTATATGTGGAGGTTATTTGGATTTGATTACTGTAAACAATGTAAGTTTACGTTATGGAGATCGTAAACTATTTGAAGATATTAATATTAAGTTCACCCCTGGCAATTGCTATGGCCTGATTGGTGCTAACGGTGCTGGGAAGTCTACTTTTTTAAAAATCTTATCCGGGGATTTAGAACCACAAACTGGTGACGTTCATATCACACCTGGAGAAAGACTAGCAGTGTTAAAACAAAATCACTTCGAATTTGAAGAGCATGAAGTACTAAAGGTCGTTATTATGGGGCACAAACGCTTGTATGAAGTCATGCAAGAAAAGGATGCCATTTATATGAAGGCTGATTTTACCGATGAAGATGGAATGAAAGCAGCTGAATTGGAAGGTGAGTTCGCTGAACTTAATGGTTGGGAAGCAGAATCAGAAGCTGCGATTTTACTAAAAGGATTAGGAATCGGTGAAGAACTTCACACAAAGAAAATGGAAGAACTCACAGGTGCTGAAAAAGTAAAAGTTTTATTAGCTCAAAGCTTATTCGGCAAGCCCGATATTTTATTATTGGATGAACCGACCAACCATTTAGATTTAAAAGCGATTGGATGGCTTGAGGAGTTCCTTATTAACTTTGAAAATACGGTGATCGTGGTATCCCATGACCGTCATTTCTTAAATAAAGTGTGTACCCATATTGCTGATTTAGATTTCAGTAAAATTCAGTTATACGTAGGGAATTACGATTTTTGGTATGAATCCAGTCAATTAGCACAAAAAATGATGCAAGAAGCAAATAAGAAAAAAGAAGAAAAGATAAAAGAACTACAAGCTTTTATTGCAAGATTTAGTGCGAACGCTTCTAAGTCTAAACAAGCCACATCTAGAAAAAAATTATTAGATAAAATAACCATCGATGATATTAAGCCATCTTCTCGAAAATATCCTTACGTTCATTTTACTCCGGAACGTGAAATAGGAAATGATTTATTACGAGTTGAAGGTTTAACAAAAACTATTGATGGAGTAAAAGTATTAGATAATATTAGCTTTATCATGAATAAGGATGACAAGATTGCTTTGGTAGGACAAAATGAAATTGCGAAAACGACCCTCTTTAAGATTTTGGCTGGAGAAATGGAACCTGACAGCGGATCTTATAAATGGGGTGTGACTACCTCACAAGCTTATTTTCCAAAGGATAATACAGAGTACTTTGAAAATGGTGATTTAAACTTGGTTGATTGGTTACGACAGTACTCCCCTGTTGACCAAAGTGAGAGCTTTTTACGAGGCTTCCTCGGAAGAATGCTATTCTCAGGTGAAGAGGTATTGAAAAAAGCAAATGTGTTATCCGGAGGGGAAAAAGTTCGTTGTATGCTATCAAAAATGATGCTGAGCGGATCCAATGTTCTTCTCTTAGATGAACCGACAAACCATTTGGATCTTGAATCCATTACTGCACTGAATGATGGATTGATTCGTTTTAAAGGTTCCCTAATCTTTGCTTCACACGATCATCAATTTATCCAAACCATTGCAAATCGCATTATAGAGTTAACACCAAATGGAATGGTAGACAAAGTCATGACCTACGATGAATATTTAGAAAATGATGATATTCAAAAACAGTTGTCAAAACTATATGCATAATCATTAAGGAATCAACACTATGTTGATTCCTGTTTTTTCAAATTAAAAATACCTTTTCATGCCTTCTACATATACATATAGATATATCCAATAAAGGTGTGATATAGGATGACAATATCAGGAAGTGACTATATAAAAAGAATTGATGCGTTAAACAATGAAATTTGGTTTAATGGGAATAAAATAACAGGAAACATATCTGAACATCCTGCTTTCAAAGGGATTTTGAAAAGTAAGGCGCGTCTTTTTGATCTTCAACAGAATAATGATTATAAGGAGCTGTTAACTTTTAAATCTTCTAAAAATATTAAGGCAGGATTTTCTTTTCAACAGCCAACGACATTGGAAGACTTAAAAAAAAGAAGACTTGCTACTTCCTTTTGGTCAAGAACAAATGCCGGTCTGCTTGGAAGGTCACCTGACTATGTGAATACCGGGATGATGGCATTAGGTACCGCACATGAATTATTTGGAAAACATAATCCAAAGTTCGGCTCCAATATTCTGCGGATATATGAAAAGGCTATGCAGCAAGATCTTACTTTCACCCACACGTTTATTAATCCACAAGTTAACAGATCCACAAGTTATTTAGAAGATGACTCGAATATTATTGCAGCAAAAGTAGTCAAGGAAACTAAGGATGGAATTGTCATAAAAGGAGCACGTCTACTATCTACACAAGGGGGTATAACGGACGAGATTTTAGTAATACCTGCGGGAGGAAACTTTATCGATGAGTCCTATATATATGCCTTTAGCATCCCATCTAATACTCCAGGATTAAAATTCCTTTGCCGTGAATCTTTTGTACTAAGCGACTCTTCTTTTGATTATCCGCTTGGCTCACGCTTTGAAGAAATGAATACGATTGTTGTATTCGATGAAGTTATAGTACCATGGGAAAATGTATTTCTGTACAAGGATTATAATATAGCATTTTCCATGTTCCAAGATACTAATTTTAATACTTTATTACTCTACCAGGCTTTAACAAGAATGATTGTGAAGACAGAATTTATTCTTGGTCTTGCGGAAAACTTAATCGATGCCATAAATATCGGAGAATATCAGCATGTAAAGGATAAAGTCAGTGAGATTATTGTAACATTGGAGATTTTAAAAGGATTGCAACTTTCTGCAGAGATACAAGCGAAAGAAAATAATTGGGGAACATTGGTACCAGATGCTAAACCGTTAAATGCAGCCATTTACTACTATCCACGTATATATCCAAGATTAGTAGAAATTATTCAGCTTTTAAGCGGAAGTAGTTTAATTACGCTTCCTACAGACAAAGATTTCCAATCACCCGTGCGGAACTATATCGACCAATATCTACAAGGAGCAAATTCTACCGCAGAAGATAAAGTAAAATTATTCCGCTTAGCTTGGGATTTATGTATGAGTCCATTTGGAACTAGACAAACTCACTTTGAACGATTCTTTTTCGGAGACCCAGTCAAGCTATCGATGGGATTATATAATGGGTATGATAAAAATCAATACATCGACTATATTAAAGAATTTTTATCGTAGTAGGTCAGGGGCAGGTCCCTCGTCCCAATAAAATGGGACAAGGAACCTGTCCCTTCATCCCTTTTTCACGCTATGGATTGCTTCCATCATTTCTTGGTAGCTAGTGCATCTGCAAATATTGGACTCCATCCAGTCTTGTATCATTTGTTCATCTGCATCTGGGAATAAGGTCAGCAAAGAGTGCGCATTCATAATAAACCCTGGAGTACAAAATCCGCACTGAAAAGCATTTTTCTCGACATATGCTTTTTGGATAGGTGTATTTAAGCCTTCGATTGTCAGTACCTCTTTATCAATCGCTTCAATGGCGAGCATAAGGCATGATTTTTGCGGCCAGCCATCCACATTAACGGTACATGCACCACAATCTCCATTACCGCACCCATATTTCGTTCCCGTTAATCCAAGCTCTTCCCGGATAACGGTTAATAAAGTATCTGCCGCTCGAAAATGAACCACCCTTTCTTCCCCATTCACATGTAAATAGCCATTGTAAAACTTAGAGCCGGTCATCTAATCTACCTCCAGCTTCTGAAAAATTTCAAGTAATGTTTTTTCTAGTAAAAACTTTTTATAGTCTGCAGATCCTTGTATATCATCTATAATTGGCTTCGGCCAACCCTCTATTACCTCTTTAATTCTATCCGTATAAGATAATTGCCGGTTGTTTAATCTGTCATCAATGGCTTCGGATTGTATTGGGAGAAGTGATATACCGCTTACTGCAATTTTTAGTCTTCCATTTATTTTGACTGCATTTATGGTTAAAACTGGGTAACCAACTGTTCCAATAGTTCTTATTTTTTTTGCGTAAAAAGGTGCATGCAAATAAGCTTCATCTACTACTAATTGGACAAGCAATGTTCCCAAAGGTAATTGATACTCTTCATCAAATGCATCTTTAATAGAAGTTTGCTTAATTTCCCTTTCATTTGCAATAATAACATTGCTATTCGTTACTAGAAATGGAAGAATAGCTTCTTTAAAACGTATATTACTGCAAATATTTCCACCTAATGATATCTTGTTTCTAGCAGTATGGTCGGCAATTTCATTTGCTGTTTGACTTAATAACAGAAAGCTATCTTGATAAACTGCTTGCGTTAAAGAAATACAGGAGCCAAGATAGAACTTTCCATCTCTAATCATAAAACTATTACACTCTGGTATTCCATTTATATCAATAACTGCTTCTGTATATAATTGATTTAATCTTGCTAGAGTAATGATTTCAGTACCACCGCCAAAATACAATGGCTTTTTGCTGTATAATTGAAACTGTCGAAATAAACCCACTGCTTCCTCAATAGTATGGACTCTCCTATAATCAAAATTAAATGGTATCATGAATGATCTCCGTTCTTGCTCCGCCATAAATTTTCAGGGGTTAGCGGAAGTGTAAACAATTCCGTCTCCATTGCATTGGATAGACTGTTTGCTAATGCAGCAGGTATACCTATTATGCCATGTTCTCCTATTCCGCGAATCCCATAAGGAGAATCCAAAAACGGAGTTTCCACGAAATCTACTATATATTCCGGATTCTCTCCATATCTTAATAAATGATAAGTTCTTAGCTGAGGATTTAATACTTTCCCATCATAAGAGAAATCAAATTTTTCCCTTGAAGCAAAGCTTAATCCCATATGGGCAGCTCCCATCACCTGCCCCCTAGCAAGTAAAGGATTGATTAATCGTCCACAATCTATGACTGCATAGACCTTTTTAAGTTCGTAAGTGTAGTTTTCCTCATCATATTCCACTTCTACCGCTTCTGCACCGACCGTCCATTCTGGTCCAGGAACCCCTTTTCCTGTTTCTTGATCAATAGGAACAATATTACGCAGGATATATTTTCCTCTGCCGATAATTTCTCCTCCGATCGCACTCCCTTTTGGATATTTATAGCCATGAGCCAGTTCAGCCATTGGAATGCTCCGATCCGGATTTGCTCTTAAATATACTTTACCTCCCGCTACTTCTAAATCCTCTTCTTCCACTAATAATATTTTGGAAGCAACATGTTTAAATTGGTCGATGGCATCATTACAGGCATCCATAACAGCTCTTCCCACCATAAATGTCCCGCGGCTAGCAACTGTTTTCCAATGTTCTGGGGTAATTTCTGTATCTACCGGCATCTTAACATGTATCATACTGACATCCATTTTAAATCGCTCGGCAATAATTTGCGTTAAAGCCGTTTTAGTCCCCTGACCTATCTCCACCAACCCGGTATTAAGGTTCATGCTCCCATCATTATTAAAAGTAATAATAGCGCCTGAACCTGCATCTGAATCAATATTTGATGTTTTCCAAAGACAGCTTATTCCAAGGGATCTTACTTTTCCTGCACCCATTTCTTTCCGATACTCCATATTTGGACCTATAAGTTCTTTCAACCGTTTTAAACATTTTGTGACGTTACCTATATTACTGGCAGTTAATGGTGATTGTGTTGGCGTTGTATCTCCTTGTTTAATCGCATTACGTAACCGAAAATCAATTGGATCCATATTTACTTCCTTAGCTAAAATATCGATGGTTCGATCAGCTGCAAACGTAAGTTCAGAATGGCTAAATCCTCGAAATGAAGTGGAATATGGATGATTTGTATACATACAATAAGAATCACACCAAACATTTTCTATATTATAAGGACCTGTGCAATCAATTCCTGCAGATTTACTCATATCCACTCCTTTATCTGAATATGCACCACCATCAAACAAATAAGTGTATTTTGCCGCTTGAATTTTCCCATCTGCTGTACAGCCAATTTTAACAGTAGCAGTCAAACCAATATGAACCGGAGACATAATAAGATCTTCTTCTCTTGAATTCAGTACTTTTACAGGTGTTCCACCAACTGCTCTCGATGCAATATATGCAAGGTATTCTAGTTGTATCGCTGCTTTTCCTCCGTATGCTCCGCCAACTAAAGGAGTATGAACATCCACTTTTCCTTCTTGAATATTAAAAATACTTGATAGGGATTTTTTTATTAAATATGGTGCTTGTGAGGATGAATAAATATTAACTATACCAGAAGGAGTTATTTCAGCAATGGCGCATCTTGTTTCCATTGCTGCATGATCAGATTGCGTAAAGGAATAGCTTTTTTCTACTATAACATCACATCTGGAAAAGCCATCTTCAACATTTCCCTTTCTAATTTTTGTGTGATTTGCAATATTTGTTCCCGGTACGGGATAGACACCTTTCATTACTTTGTACTCTCCTAGCTTTTCGTGTACAAGGGGGGAATTTTGCTCCATTGCCTCTAGAGGAGATTGGATGACTGGAAGCGGTGAATACCTAATCTTTATAAAACTAGCTGCAAGTTTTGCCTGATATTTTTTCTCTGCTACGATCATAACGACTGGTTCACCAAAATAACGAACTTTATCATAAGCTAAAATAGGGCGGTCAAAAATATCTTCTCCGGTCAAAGGGAGATTTTCGCCAGTTATAATGGCTTTAACGCCATGTACCTTTTCTGCTTGAGAAATATCTATAGAAACAATCTTTGCATGTGCATGAGAGCTTAAGACAAATGCTGTCTCCAATACCCGAGAAAAGGGGACATCATTGACATACTTTGCATTTCCTGTTACCTTATCGAACGCTTCCTTCCTTATGATGCTTTTCCCCAATCCAGACATAAGGATATAACCTCCTGAACGAATAAATTATACCTTTAATTCTATATGCACTAATTTCAGTTAATATGTAAAACGAGCTTAACAATACAAGCACCTAATTTTTATAAAATAAAAACTCGCCGGATGGACGAGTTCTATTCGTTCAGAAGATGTTCTACCCGTTGAATCATATTGGACAATCTTTCTGAATTCTTTTTATACATTTGTTTCGCTTCTTTTGATTGGGTTGCAAGTGTGAATAGCTCCATATCTGCTTGACATTTTTTTAAAGTGGCAAGCAACAGTGCTCTTTCCTGTGATTTAGGAATTTGAATTTTATCATCATAAATATCTACCGTTAATTTACCGTAGGAATCGACCTGTCCAACGACTACATTATCCAGGGCAACATTTAACTTTTGCAACTCTGCCTCCAGCCATGCACGATTGTATCCTGTTAATCCTAATGGCTCATCTAATATTTTCCCCTCCACTATAACAGTTTGTGGTTCCTTTTCAGATGGAACCTTAAGATGAATATCTTTAGGAGTCAATGGCAGACTTTCTTTTTTCATTAAAACACTTAAATCCCCGCTAGGCTCCAAAACAGCAAACTCAACATCTGCAATATTAAAGGCATTTTTCTTTCTCAGAAGTTCCATTAAATTATCTACACTATATTTTTCTTTATTAAGATTATCTTCTTGGATTTTTCCATCTTTGATGACAATCGTTGATTTTCCTCCAAAAATCTCTCTTAATTTTTTATTTTTCAAGGTGCTGATACTAATAATAAGAGGTATAATGGTCCAGACCAATAAACTGCAAACTCCGTAAAAAAAATTGTCCTTTACACCCGTGGAAGTTTGCGCTGCAATATTTCCAATCGTTATACCAACCACATATTCAAATAGGGAGAGTTGTGAAATTTGTTTTTTACCAAGAATCTTTGTGAGGATAAACAATACAATAAGTAAGGAAAAAGACCTGATTACAATATTTAGCCACTCCGGTAAGTTCATTTACACACTCTCCTTTCATTATCCCTTATATTGGGGTTCTTCTCTCTCCAAAGCGTAAACTCTACTTTGCAAATCTTGAATGATTTCTTCTGTTTCCATCATACAATCATGAAAGACTCGTTTCGCTTCATCATCTCTGGAAAGAAGAGCTAATCGGCTAAAATTATTTTTGGCGCCACTAAGGCTTGCTATACAATTTTTCACATCTGAGGCAATTGTCATTTTTCTTCATCCTTTTGCTTCAAGGTCTACTGGCGGAGGCTACTGTACGCTCCGCCGCAGTAGACCTTTAGAATTTATTGTTGTTTATATTGTGGTTCTTCTTGTTCAACCTCATTCATTCTTGGTGTTAAAGTATCAATAATAGATTGTGTTTGTTGAGCACAAGACTGATAAAGCTGCTTAGCTTGTTGATTATCGGTTGCCAAGGCAAAACTTTCTAAATTTGCTTGTGCACTTTTTAAGCCGGAAACGGTTTGTTTTATATTGTTAATTACTGTCACGGTTTTCCCTCCATTGTTAAGCTTATTCATTTGTTCATGTGAACGAAATTATTTTGTGAGTTCTTCCTTTTTTTTATGATTTGAAAAAATTCCCTATTAAATCTGTTTATTAAAAGTTAATTTTCCATATTCAAACTTTTCAATATAATATATAATAAAATTTGTTAGGGTGACGAAACGTTCCCACTATTCTTATTTTTATAGAGGAGGATTATACATGCAGAAAACCATTGAAAAACGATTGAAACGTTCAGAGGTTCCTGTTGAACATACTTGGAATTTAGGAGATTTATTTTCAACAGACGAACAATGGGAAGCAGAGCTTCACTCTATTGAAAACGATATTTCAAACGTGACTCAGTTTAAAGGTAAGCTTCACACGGGTGCAAAAGTATTATTAAATTGTTTAACTGCCGAGGAAAAACTCCAAATTCGTATCGTAAGAGTGGCTACATATGCAAGCTTAAGGTCTTCCGAGGATGGGTCAAATCCTGTTAACCAGGCAAATTCTTCTTTATTAGCAGGAATGCTGGCAAAATTAGGCGCCGCTATATCATTTATAGAAACAGAAATATTATCACTACCTGTAGGAACTGTAGAACAATATTTACAAGAAGAGACAGAATTAACAGTATTTAAAAATAAGCTCCAAGAATTATTAGACAAAAAGAAATATGTCCTTTCACCTGAAGTCGAAGAACTGTTAGCGTCCTTAAGTGAAATACATAATTCACCATATACTATTTATCAGCTTGGAAAATCATCTGATATGCAATTTGACTCAATCGATGACAATGGCACTGCATTACCAATGTCCTTTGCTCTTTATGAGGACCGTTATGAATTATCTCCTAATACAGAAATTCGAAGAAAATCGTATGATTCATTTATCAAAACGTTAGAACAATATAAAAATACTTTTGCTGGAACCTATGCTACAGAAGTAAAAAAACAAGTTGCTTTATCACGTGCTCGTAAGTATGCTTCTGTAACAGAGATGCTTCTACAACCACAACAAGTAACAGAAGAAATGTACAATAATCAATTAGATATTATTCAAACGGAATTGGCACCACATATGCAGCGGTTTGCTAAATTAAAGCAGCGTGAATTAGGATTAGATAAAATGTTATTTTGTGACTTAAAAGCTCCATTAGATCCTGAATTCAACCCTAAAACAACGTTTAGTGAAGCTGCTAATATGATTTTGGATGCCCTTGAGGTAATGGGGCCAGAATACAGCCAAATTATGAAAACTGCCTTATCACAAAGATGGGTGGATTTTGCAGATAATATTGGAAAGTCAACAGGTGCATTTTGCTCCAGTCCTTATGGAGTTCATCCATACATTTTAATTACATGGACTGACACAATGCGCGGTGCATTTGTCCTAGCACATGAATTAGGGCATGCTGGGCACTTCTATCTAGCAGGAAAAAATCAACGAATTGTGAATACTCGTCCGTCGATGTATTTTGTGGAAGCACCGTCCACGATGAACGAGTTATTACTAGCAAATCATATTCTTTCGAAAACAAATGATAAGCGTATGAAACGTTGGGTTATTTCAAGTTTATTAGGTACGTACTATCATAATTTTGTTACTCATCTTCTCGAAGGAGAATTCCAAAGAAGAGTATACAACCTTGCTGAAGCTGGAAAACCATTGACTGCAAAAGTACTCTGTGAGCAAAAATATGAGGCATTGGCGAATTTCTGGGGTGATGCTGTAGAATTAGATGAAGGAGCAAGCTTAACATGGATGCGTCAACCTCATTATTATATGGGTCTTTATCCATATACGTATTCCGCAGGTTTGACAGTATCTACTGCAGTTTCCCAAATGATTCAGGATGATGGTCAACCTGCTGTCGACCGTTGGTTAGATGTCTTAAAATCAGGTGGTACTTTAAAACCGCTAGATTTAATTAAAAAAGCAGGCGTTGATATGTCTAAACCGGATGCAATTCGAAAAGCCGTTTCTTATGTTGGATATTTGGTGGATGAATTAGAAAAGAGCTATGAATAATAAACGTAAAAGTGTGTTGTTCATCATCGTATCTATTACGGAGACTTTAACTGAGATAAAGGAAACACAGCGAGGTATTTTGTGCTAGTGAAATAGGCATTTCAAAAGAAGTGTTTATTTTATAAATTATTAAACAAAAAAACACCCGAACACCCTTCATTCTTCGGTATTCGGGCGTTTTTTTGCTATTAGCAGTGCTACTTGAATCATGGTTAGTGGAAGGGAAGTTTTCTTTCGATATGCCATATATTTAGGTTCCCAAGAATCTGCGTATTTTTCTTTAAAATTTTTCAACCCTTTAAAATGGTAGATAAAACTCCCATGTAAGTATATTTGAGAAGCTAGCTTCTCCCCTAAAAAAGAGTACTTTGATAATCCGACATTTGCCAAAGGTGCCATGCCGATGTTAAATCGCTTATATCCCTTTTGACCAGCCCATTCAAATAGATGAAGAAACATAAAGTCCATAATTCCCGGCGGGACATTTGATAATTGACGCATCAGGTCCAAAGATAATGTTTCGTGATCATCATATTTCGGCATTAAAGAAGTAAAAGCAATGGGAACTCCCGCTTCGTTCTTCACAATAGCAATTGGCCCCAAATTTAAATAATCTTTATCAAAAAAACCAAGTGAAAAGCCCTTTTCCAACCTTCCTTGCAACCATTCCTCTGAAATAAACTGCAAACGTGACATCAACTCTTCTGAGAACGGGGGTTGTACAACATCAAAGGTAAAGCCTTCTCTTTCCAATTTATTTTTCACTGCTCTTAAATTTTTCATTTTCTTACCGGATAAAGAAAATTCCTCGACATTTACATATGCTTCTTCCCCTAGTTTGAAAAAGTCATAGCCATTTTCATGGAGCATCGGAAGCAATTCCTTATTCACCTCATAATATACAGGGGTGTAGCCATATAAATTGGCAACATCATGAAATTCTTCAATACAATCATGAAATTCTCTTTCATCGCCAACCGGATCTCCAAGAACTATTAGCTTGTCCGCATATTTTTGAAAGACAAACAATACGTTTCCTGATTGGCTCCAATAAATCATCTTGTCATGTAAAAAGACTAAATGAGATAAAACAGTTCCGCCATATTTTTGCAAATGTTTCATAATTCTTTCTTCCTCGTGAATAGAGGAACGAAACTGAGCTTCGTAAGGTTTTCTAAGCCAATACACAAAATAAATCACAGTCATTGCAATAATTAAACCTAAAATCGCACTTTTAAATAAATCGCCAGGATCTAAAATCATGTATTTTCGTATAAAGTAAGGAATTTTCATTTTCTCACTATGTTCCGGCAAATTCATAAATCCGATAAAAAGATACATTGCAATAAAGAAAACAATTACTACAAAATCTATTGCAGCTCTACCCCATGTTACAACAAAGTTAATACGGTAAAAGCTTTTTTTAGATAACCATAAGATAAACGCAACTACGATTAAAAAAACAGCCTGTTCATAATTAAAACTTTTCGTAATAGAAAGCATTGCTGCAAAAATTAACATGAACATGGTGAAATAATAAGCCCATTTTACCCTGTATTCAATTCCCCTTGATAAAAAAAGCAATAATAAACCGGCAGCAACAGATAACTGATGGGATAGATTCATGATTGGAAAAGAGAGAAACTCCCTTAAGAATTTAATTCTTTCCAAAACACCAGGAAGTGAAGCCGAGACTAGTAGAATGATTCCCAAGAAAAATACAAGTATCGTAATTATCCAATGGCTTATATTTCTTGCTAAAAAATGAATGACCTGCCTATACGGTTCATCTAATTCATTCCACAATTTCTTTACAAGCAAAATGGTTCCAATAATAAATGGAACTATATAATAACTGATTCTATAGAAAAGTAAAATTAGCAAAATACTTTCTGTCGGTATATGAATGCTTTCAAACCCAAGTAACATAACCAAATCAAATGAGCCAATTCCACCAGGAATCATACTTACTATTCCTGCGCATGAGGCAACTATAAATATCGGAAATAATTCCCGAAAACTAATATGTATATGGAGTATATTCGCAATAGACAAGAATAGTAAAATGGCAAACATCCATTCCAGTATGGAAATTAAAGCAAGTTCTAATATATGAACCGTCTGAAAATGCTGCCCATCATCCTTGCGTTCTCTCCATTTTGTCAAGAAAATAAGGAGAGGAGCATATAAACTTATTCCCCATACAGCTAATTTAATCCATTTCATTCCTGCCAAAAAGGTAGTTTGCATAATACCGAATGATACAACCCAGCTCAAAATGGAAAGTCCTACTAAGTAGAAAAGCGATATTTGAGCAATGTTTTTTACCAATTTCCCACGATTTTTAAATTTTCCTTTCAAAAAGTAGGTTCTTAAACTTAAACCTGCTACACCGCCAAAACCAATAAAATTGGAGTACGTATTTATTGTAAAAGAATATTTAGCCATTTCGAATTTTGGGACCCCAAGTTGCAGAATTCGGTTTAATACCTGGTCATACAATATCATCGGGGTAACAGCAATAATACCCAGTATAATAATAATGGTAAGATTGTGAACATTTATTTGATCTAGGTGATTTTTGATTAAATGTATATCAAAATTCTTTATCATTTTTCTCGATTCAAAAAAAATAAATAATAGAAGCAGTACTGGGAATAAGAATTTTAATGTGTTTAATATCTTCTTATTCAGTTTCAATAAGTTGCACCCGCCTTCACTCAACCTATCCATTAGTATATACTAAAGCTTTCCTATTTTAAAAGTAAATCTTTAATAATTTGGATAATGCAGGAAGTATAAAACAGTAAAAAAAAGATAGCGAATGCTATCTTTTTTACATTGTCACTGTATTTTCTTCTTCAATTCTTCTTAATCTTTCTTCTACTTCTTCTTGTGTTAAACCATGTTCTTTTATATAAAGATTTCGAGGATGAACACGACATTCATGTGAACAACCGCGTAAATATTTATGTTCATTTTCTTCAGAGCAAAGGATTTGCTTATTACACTCCGGGTTTGCACAGTTCACATAACGCTCACAAGGCTCGCCTGTAAAATAATCCTTCCCTACAACAACATGCTCTTTTTGGTTGATTGGAACAGCAATACGCTCGTCGAATACATAGCATTTACCATCCCATAACTCACCTTTCACCTCTGGGTCCTTACCATAAGTAACAATTCCCCCATGAAGTTGAGCAACATCCTCAAATCCTTCACGCACTAGCCATCCTGAAAATTTCTCACAGCGAATGCCACCAGTGCAATAAGTTAATATCTTTTTGCCTTCCAACATTTCTCGATTAGCACGAACCCAATCTGGTAATTCCCTAAATGTTTCGATGTCAGGCTTAATAGCTCCTCTGAAGTGTCCAAGTTCATACTCATAATCATTTCTTGCATCTAAAACGACAGTATTTTCATCTTGCATCGCTTCGAAAAACTCTTTTGGACTATAATATTTACCAGTTAGTTCGTTTGGATTTATATCCTCTTCTAAACGTAATGTTACAAGTTCTTTGCGTGGTCGCACGTGCATTTTCTTGAATGTATGGCCATCCGCTTCATCTACTTTAAATACAATTCCTTCAAAACGAGGATCATTTTTCATCATATTCATGTACTCATCTGTTTTTTCAACCGGACCAGAAACTGTCCCATTAATCCCTTCATGCGCAACAAGGATTCTTCCTTTTAAACCAAGCTCTTTACAATATTTTAAGTGCTCCGCAGCAAATTCTTCGGGATTTTCAATTTCCGTGTAAAAATAATACAATAATACTCTGTAAGGCTTTGTTTCAGACATGTTATTACCACCTATCGATTTATATTTGCAAGATATAAATGTATTTAGGCTGTCGTTTTTATATACACTTTTCTCTTACAAATAATTATTGTATAAAAATAATTCGAATTGTGCAAGGGAGAATTTGTGTATATTCTCACATAAATCCCCTGTTGCATTTTCCAGAGAATCAATGTTAATCAAATTTTAGACCCTTTAGTACGTCTGCAAATGGATTATTTATTGGCTCTTCATTCTTTCTTTGCTGATTTAAATATTTCTGTACAGAGCGTTTATCCATTTTTCCAGAAGACTCTTTTTTTCGTCGAGCTTCAAAAGCTGATAATTTCTCTCGATATCCACATTTACACGCGAATATTTGACCTTCCCCTTCCCCACGAAGTTCTAGTTTCTTTTTACATTGTGGGCAGCGTGCATTCGTTATACGTGCAACGTTTTTTCTATAACCGCATTCTCGATCTTGGCAAACAAGCATTTTCCCTTTCTTGCCGTTAACTTCTAACATTGGCTTTCCACAGTCTGGGCAAGATTTTGTAGAGATATTATCATGTTTATATTTTTTATTACTTGCTTTAATTTCCGCCACTATATCTTTCGTATGTTTCTTCATTTCATTGATAAATACACTTTTTTTCAGCTTACCCTTGGCAATAAGTTCAAGCTTCTGCTCCCACTCAGCTGTAGTTGCAGGCGATTTTAATTCCTCCGGTACTAAATCTAGAAGCTGCCGTCCTTTCGAAGTGATATAAATTTCCTTTCCGCCACGTTTTTCTATAAGGAAAGAATTAAATAATTTATCAATGATATCTGCGCGAGTTGCAACAGTACCAAGACCGCCAGTTGATTTTAACGTATTTGCTAGTTTTTTATCATTTGTCTCCAAATACTTGGTTGGGTTTTCCATTGCTGATAATAAAGTAGCTTCAGTAAAACGAGCAGGTGGCTTTGTTTGGCCAGATGTCAGAGCAATTCTTTCCGTCTTTAGTACATCACCTTTTTCAAGACGAGGTAATAATTGTTCTTTTATATCCTCTGTTGTTTCTTCATCATCATAATGATTTTCATACACTTCTTTCCAACCAGGGGAGATTACTGTTTTTCCTCGAGCGATAAACTTCTCATCACCAATTATTGCATGTATGGTTAATTGCTCATATTCATATGCGGGATATAATACTGCTATAAATCGCTTTACTACAAGATCGTAAATTTTGCGTTCCTTATCAGAAAAATGAGAGAAATTCACAAATCCTTCGGTTGGAATGATGGCATGGTGATCACTTACCTTACTGTCATCAACAAATGCTCTTGTAGGTTTAATAGGCTTCTTTAATATTTTATTCGTTAAGGAACGATATTCCCCCGCACCACATGCCTTTAATCGTTCTGGAAGCGTACTAACGATGTCTGTTGATAAGTAACGTGAATCTGTTCGAGGATACGTTAGCACTTTATGTTGTTCATATAACTTTTGCATGATATTCAATGTTTCTTTTGCTGAATAGCCAAATATTTTATTTGCATCACGTTGTAATTCTGTTAAATCATAAAGGGCAGGTGCGAATTTTTTCTTAACTTGACGGTCGACGGAAATAATTTTGCCATTTTTACTTCCAAGTAATGTAACGATATTCTCCATTTTTTCTTTTTGAAAGCTTCGGGTATTTCCATTAACATCTTGCCAAGTTAATTTAATCTTATCTGTCTGGGCCTCAATGCCATAATAGTTTTGCGGCTTGAAATTCTTAATTTCGTCTTCACGTGCAGCAACCATCGCAACCGTTGGTGTTTGCACACGACCACAATTTAGCTGTGCGTTAAATTTAGTAGTTAACGCACGGGTTGCATTTAAACCGATATACCAATCCGCCTCAGAACGTGCCACTGCCGATTCATATAAATTTTCATAAGCTTTTCCGGGCTTTAAGTTATGAAAGCCATCTTTAATCGCTTTATCGGTTACAGAGGAAATCCATAGACGTTTAATGGGCTTATTAATTTTCGACTTTTCTATAATCCAACGTGCTACTAGCTCCCCTTCTCTCCCTGCATCCGTAGCTACAATGATTTCATTGACATCACTGCGGTTTAATTGAGCTTTTACAGCGTTAAACTGCTTTCCGGTTTGTTTTATAACTACCAATTTCATGCGTTCAGGAAGCATCGGAAGATCATCTAAATTCCATGTTTTATATTTATTATCATACATTTCTGGATCTGCTAAGGTTACTAAATGTCCTAAAGCCCATGTGACTACATATTTGTCACCTTCCAAAAATCCATTTCCTTTCTTCGTACACTTTAATACTTTTGCAATATCACGTGCAACAGAAGGTTTCTCAGCAATTACTACACTTTTTCCCATTTTTTGCGAACTCCTTTACTAACTATATAAAGTTAAATATAACATAATTTTTCACAAATCGTCTTATAGACGTCCAGAAGGATGCTTGCTACATAAAAAGGAAAAAATTCACTTGAATGAGTGTTTTTTTATTTTAAAACATTTATAATAGGAGCATATCCTCACTAAAAAGGAGATGACAAAAATGTCAAAAAGCAAAGCAAAAAAAAGACGTGAGAAACTAGTAAGAGAAGGGAAAAGGAATCCATCGGAAAATAGAGGTATATATGCATTAACGGATATGAGGACACGAAAAACAAAAACGAAAAAAGAACTTCTTTCACAAGTGAAACATAAAGGGCGATTATCTTATAAAATATTTCAAGATGGATCGCTTTTTTATTTTGTTCAAAAATAAAAATTACATAAAATTAAAATGGAATAAGCAAGTTATTTCTAAACTTTCTTATTTTATTATAAAATATTAATATATAGCCTTTTAAAGTAAATTCCTTTTAACCACTCGTAAATTCCATTCCACTGTACCATTCATTTCAAAGCAATGGTTTTTTAAAATTACTTAAATACATGATTGAAGGGAGAGAATCGATGTTAGCTGCAAAGGAATTATTTAGAATTAATAACCATAAACGTTTATCACGGCTTGCATTATTGAAAAGGATTATTTTTATTACCTTAGGTTCCATTATTATGGGGGTAGCATTAGAATTATTCCTCGTGCCAAATGCAATATTGGATGGTGGAATAACAGGCATTTCCATTATCCTTTCCCACTTTACCAACCTTCAGCTTGGATTGTTTATTTTCATCTTAAATATCCCTTTTTTCTTTATCGGATATAAACAAATAGGGAAAACTTTTGCCATCTCCACTTTATATGGCATTGCCGTCATGTCTTTAACCACCTATTTCTTACATCCTGTACCTAGTTTTACGGAAGAATTGTTTCTTGTTACCATATTCGGAGGAATTATTTTAGGTGCCGGGGTAGGTATTGTTATACGTTTTGAAGGTTCACTAGATGGCACAGAACTTCTTTCCATTTTATTAAACAAAAAACTCCCCTTTAGTGTTGGCGAAGTCATCATGTTTTTTAACATTATTATATTTACCTGTGCTGGATTTGTGTTCGGTTGGGATCGAGCAATGTATTCTTTAATAACTTATTTTATCGCCTCTAAAACAATTGATATTGTCATTCAAGGACTCGATGAATCAAAATCTGCTTGGATCATTAGTGACAATACGAACGAAATCGGGGATGCAATTCTTGCCCGTCTTGGTAGAGGGGTTACCTATTTAAATGGAGAAGGTGCCTTCACCGGAGCCGATAAGAAAGTAATATTTTGCGTTATTACTAGATTAGAAGAGGCAAAATTAAAATCGATTGTGGAAGAATTTGATCCACACGCATTCCTTGCCGTTGGAAATATATCGGAAGTTCGTGGTGGAAGATTTAAGAAAAAGGATATACATTAACATCACAAAAAAGAATCCAAGTGCTGGATTCTTTTTTTTAGTGTTCTTCATTCAATCTCCTTACCTTTTCGTCAGAAGGCAAAAATAAGGTAAGCAGTCCGAGCAATGGTAAGAAACTACAGAAAATCATAACAAATTTTATACTAAAAATATCTGCTAGTGTTCCATATAGTACAGCTCCAATCGCTCCCATTCCAAATGCAAATCCAACAATTAATCCGGAAACCATGCCGATTTTTTGTGGCATTAATTCTTGTGCATACACAACGGTAACACTAAAACTAGACGTAATAATAAATCCAATTAGAAAGAATAGAGGGACAACTAAAAGTAACGGAACATATGGAAGTATAAGCGTGAGTGGTGCTGCTCCAATCAGGGAAAACAAGATTATATTTCGCTTTCCAAAGCGATCCGCTAATGGACCACCCAAGAAAGTACCGATAACACCTGCGATCATAAAGATAAAAATAAAAATTTGTGCTTGCTTAATAGAAAGACCATAATCATCGATTAAGTAAAATTGATAAAAATTAGAAATACCGGCTGAATACCAGGAACGAGCAAATACTATAAAAACCAATAATATCATAGCCGTTTTCAATTTAGGATGAACAGACTTTTGTACAACTTCTGCTACTTTCTTCTTTGCTTTCTTCACGCCTACTGCAATTTGCCCTTTATACCAGTTAGAAACAAAGCTAAGGATAATAATGCCAATCATAGCAACCATTACAAAGGAAAGGACACCTTTTTGTCCAAATGGAACAAAAATAAATGCCGTAAATACCGGCGCAAGGGACTGACCAAAATTTCCGCCAACTTGATATATCGATTGCGCTAATCCACGCTTATTTCCAGCTGCCATATAAGCAACGCGCGAACCTTCCGGATGAAATACAGCTGACCCTATTCCAATAAAAAATACCGAACAAAGTATAACAAAAAAATTAGGTGAAAGGCCAAATCCAATTAAACCAACCATGCTCATGAACATACCGAATGGTAGTAAGAATGGTGTAGAGCGTTTATCTGCATAATAACCAAATACAGGTTGCATGACGGATGAAGTCATATTCACCATGAACGCGATCCATCCTATTTGTGAATAGTTTAGATTTAAAGTTTTTTCCAATATTGGAAACATTGCAGGCACAACCGCTTGGATGGAGTCATTAAAAAAATGCCCAGCACTAATAGCGACCAAAATACCGTAAATGGTTGCTATTTGGAGATTGTTTTGTTGCTTTGCAGCGACCGTCATTTGCGTACCTCTCTTTCTCATGTATACATTATTAGCATTCCGAAATAATCCGATAAACTGATTATACATCGTTTTCTAAATAATGAAATAAAAATTTTCTATCCAAATCATCATACATACTTCACCCTATCATTTGGAAAAATGAAAATGGAGGTGAAAAAATGGCGAATCGGAAAAAAGACCCGTCAAAAGTAGGATTAAATTCACCGCAAGTAAAAGGGCAAGGAACAACCACTGAAGAAACTGGGACTATGAAAGCAGATGCTTCTCGTAAAAAACACGGAAGATAACGGTTATTATTTCAGTATGAATAATTTTCCATTAATGAGGAACCCTAAAGTGTTAAGAGGAGGTGTTTGTAATGGCGAAAATCGGTGTAGAACAATCATTATCTAATGTATCGCAGGTCCTCCGCGAAAAAGGATATGATGTTGTAGAGCTGAAAAATGAACAGGATGCAAAGGGCTGTGATTGCTGTGTTGTGACAGGCGGAGATGAAAATGTAATGGGTATTCAAAATGTGGTTATCCAAGGATCTGTTATCGATGCTCGGGGCATGTCAGCTGATGAAGTTTGTAAAGAGGTTGAAAGCAGAATTCAATAAGTATTTCAAGACTAAAGATTAATTTCTTTAGTCTTTTTCATTAATACCGATTTAGAAACAAACTTATATTACATTATGCAACATTATGAACTGTTTTCTAAATTTCAGATAAAAATGTAGTTAAAAACATTGATGTGATAATGACAGAAACTAGAAAGAAAATGGTGTCATCATTCTCTCTAAAAGGTGTGCATTTATACTCAGTTAGAAAACTATTAAAAGCACACCGAAAAATAAGAAAGGGAACAACATCCTTCCTTATGCAATATGAAAAGCACCCCCTACCCTGGTGAACTTTCTGCCAAGGAAGGAATATATTCTTTTGAAGATAACCACAAGACTATTGAGTATATATTGAAAGAATTAAGAATGAGGCTCCATAACGATCCGCACCTTTTTACGCATATATTACATATCGACTTGTTTATGTAAGATTAAAAGCATTGGAAGAAGTACATTTCAACATTTCCATTTTGAAAACAACGTCTTTTAAATACTAAATGGTTAAATTCCCACATCCAGTTGTAATCGGATCAGGGGGTTATCATGCCTTTATCGGAATTTTTCAATATTCGGATGATATTATCTATCGAATATGAATAGTTAAATAATGAAATAACCATTCCATAAATGTGGATTTTTGTACAATCGAAAACACTGGAATTTCATACGTTCCGGTCAATGGAATCCATGTTATTACAGCTTGAACATTCGATAATTCTTTCAATAGAGGGAGATCCTCCTTACTTCTAATAATAACAGCTTTTGGTAACTGAGAATGTTTATACCCTTCAATTAAAATCAAGTCTAAAGAGAGATGACGATAAATATCCAAAATTTCATCCAGGGACCAATAGTTGAATTGGTTTTTGATAATTAACTCACCATTTCCTTCAACAGCTGCATAAACTGCCCCCGCCTGAAGATGCTTTTCACTGTCTTTCTCATTACTTTCTTTTGTGGGAGTTCCACTGTGGCCATGGTGTTTAATAGAACCAATTTTTAATCCAGCTTTTTTCGCACGTTCAGTTATTTCCTGAATAATGGTCGTTTTTTCCGCTGTTTTGATATCCTACAATTTGGAAGATCTGCGTTTTTCCTTCCACTGTTCATCACTTCCTGACTGATCCTCTAGCAATAGAATATCTACTAGATCGCCATTCAAATACCCTCTTGTCCCACCGGGCAAAACGATTAAACAATCTGCCCATGCTACGGATGTCACAACATTTGATTTGTCCAATCCAACAGGCTCAACAAATATTCTTCCATTATCATAACTTAATCTACCGCGGACAAAGCGATTAAATGGGTTCGGTTTAGGAAAATCAGCATTTAATATTGCAGTTGCTTTTCGTAAGAATGGCTTGTTTGAGTAAAGCCAGTAACGAATGATGGGACGAACATATAATTCAAATCCTACATAGCATGCAGATGGGTTGCCGGAAAGACCAAAAAATAATTTGTTCTCGCATTTAGCAACGGTAGTAACACTTCCCGGGCGCATCGCAATTTTATTGAATAATACTTCAGCACCTATTTGTTTATAAATCTCTGGGAGATAATCAAAATCCCCCACTGAAACACCGCCGGTTGTAATAATAATGTCACATTCCTTCATCGCAGACTTCACAGCCGCTAGCAATGATTCCAAATCATCTGCACAATTTTCATACTTTTTAACGGAGGCTCCTGCTTTGATAATTTGAGATTCAATCATATATCCATTACTATTACGGATTTTACCAGGTGAAAGTGGTTCATCCACTCTTAATAACTCACTTCCTGTTGCAATGACACCTATGACCGGTTTCTTCGCTACTGGAACCTTATGATATCCGAAAGTGGCCAAAAGCGCCTTCACGCCTGGATTAATCATCGTGCCCTGCTCTAATAGCTTCTGACCCTTTTTTGCATCTTCCCCTTGGAAAGAAATATTTTCTCCTGCATTTACTTTTCTTTTTATCGTAATGATTTTTTTATCAAGGGAGGTTTCTTCTTTCACAAGCTCTAGCATAATAACCGCATCCGCTCCCTGCGGAATTGCTGCTCCAGTCATAATCCGAATAGCTTGGAATTCTTGGAGGTGTTTCATACTTACTTGACCGGCACCAATTTCATCGACAACTTCAAATTGTAGTGGATTTTTACTGGATCCAGACAAAGTATCACAAGATCGGATGGCAAACCCATCATATGGGGAGCGATCAAATGGAGGAACATCATGATCAGCTATTAAAGGCGCCGCGAGAAATCTTCCGTCACATTCTTCAATAGATACCCACTCCATCTCCCCTCGCCTTTTTAATTCCATTATTTTCTCGGTTGCTTCTTTTACCCAAATGGGCTTTCGACGTTCTATCACTATGAATCCCCCTTTATGTTTGTTTATACTTTCCAGTTCGATAATTAATAGTTTATCTGAATCACACTTTTTTCTAGTATAATATTTTCCCAAAAAAGCAGTATAGATTATACGACTTTTCATATATAGACAGTTTTATCCACCAATGTAGGACATTTCGATTTTTTTCTTCGGTGTTTGAAGATTATTTCTTTGATCTGAATATCTATCTGCACGCTTGCTCCAAATAGAAGTGATTTTGGTTTTTATTGTTTCATCAGATGAACGATCGCGAAGAAACGCTCTAAGATCAGTCCCATGGCTTGCAAAAAGACATGTGTATAGCTTTCCGTCTGCAGAAATTCTTGCCCTTGTACAGCTAGAGCAAAAGGATTCTGAAACAGAGGTAATAAATCCTACCTCCGCATTGCTTTCTTTAAAACGGTATCGTTTCGCCACTTCGCCGAAATATGCCGCATCAACAGGCTCTAATTCAAAATGAGAAGACAAGATCTCATACATTTCTTTTTTAGTGATTACCTTTTCCATATTCCAACCATTTGAATTTCCCACATCCATAAACTCAATAAAGCGCAATGAGATCCCTTTTTCGCGGAAATATGCTGCCATGGGGACAATTTCTTGATCATTTACCCCTCTCTGCACGACCATATTCACTTTAACTTCAAATCCCATTTCACAAGCTTTATCTATCCCTGCTAAAATTTCTCTTGACGAAACCCCTCTTCCATTCAGCTTTTTAAATATGTTATCATCTAATGCATCTAAACTAATATTCAATCGGCGCAGTCCGGCATCATATAAATCTTCGGCAAGATGGGAAAGCAATAAACCATTTGTTGTGAGCCCCATATCTGTAATTCCTTCAATTCGGGTAAGTTTCTCGATTAATTCAGGAAGACCTCTTCGAAGTAAAGGCTCACCGCCTGTTAATCTGATTTTTTTCACTCCTAAATCGGCAAACAATTTAGCAAGTCTCTCAATCTCTTCAAATGATAAAACCTCATTCTTTGATAAAAAAGGGAAATCAGGACCAAAAATTTCTGCAGGCATACAGTACTGACAACGGAAATTACATCGATCCGTAACGGAAATTCGCAAGTCATGCAACGGTCTATTGAACTGATCGGTAATCATAGCATTCAAAACAACATCCCCTTTGATGCAGATTTTTTTCTATCATATTTGTAAAGCAACACAATCAATATGAGCATTTTAATTGTATATCCCATTGTATCTAAAGCATATCATTGCAATGTACTTGACGGAAATTAAATCATTTGAAAATCGATTATTTTTTAACTACTTCACTATTCTTTTTTCTTTCTTATCTCTTTATATAAAATTACTTAAAACAACTATTATTTATAATATAATAAATAATTTTACATTAGCACTCCACCTATATTTTTTACATAATAACATTGCAGAAAAGATTTTAATGGAATATATTATCAGAGGTATATATGCCGTTAAGAAATTCCCGTTGCTCTTATGGAAAATATTATAAAGTAACCCCTACTGAAAACGCAGAAACTCCAATTCCTATTATTTTCCGATTATCAAATCAGTAATGCTTTGTCACCAGTAAAATTAAAAATAAAAAACTTATTATAAACAACTTGCTGGCACCGTAACTATTTGACCAATATCCAATTGGAACTCTTAAAATGGAGCCTAAGTCAAGTGCGTATTTGTTAAATGGCATTAATGAAAAAAGCATGTCTCATACCATAAATCCAATGACTAAACAACTATAGGTTTGTAATGGGAGTTGTATTTTGCTTGCTTTGCAGTCAATTGTGATTCACACCTGTAACATAAAGATTGTGTTATTTGGCACCAAACGAAAATTTAATAAGAATTTTTGTGAAAAGCACATTGGAAATCGCGAAGAGGAAGATGTGTACATAGAAGATGGCTTCATAAAAAAGGTCATTCGATCAACACATTAAGAACCTGTACAGACTCATGCACATGAGAAGCTCAGAATTTGATGGTCAATCAAGGGAAAAGGGATGGAACTGCACGAATTAAAGAAGATAAATAATCATGCAGGTTATTAAGTAACAGGAGCAAAACTGCCTGATTTCTTACCAACTGTTTTAAAATCTATATCAAGTGCGTGAAATAATCAACGAAGAAATTCTCCCCTGATCTACAAAAATTGGCGCATTAATTCCAATCCCAGCAATGTATTTATGAATATCTAATAAAAAGGAGGAATGTATCCATTAAAAAAACTAAAAAAGATATCGTAAAAAAGGGTGAAAATTATCTCACCCTTTTTTACGATATTTTATTCTGTTAACAGACCAACTTATTCCTAATCCTACTATGACTAGGGGAATGAGCAGCACCCATGGATACATTTTTCGGTCATTTGATTCATTTTTACTGGAAAGCGGTTCTGCATTTACCTCACTCAGCTCAGTGAGCTGATAAGAATTTAATAATTCTCCAGTCTTATCAATTATTTTTAACACTCCTCTTTTTGATATCAATTCTGATACATTAGAATAAAGGGGAGCCGTATAATATAAATTTTCTTCCGTTTTAAAAGTTTTATTTCCGTATTTGAAGATAGAATCCTTTGGCAAGGAAGCGGTTTTAAAGTGTTGAAATCCGTAATCAAGAAGTTTTTTTGTATCTTGGTATTCATCTCTTTTTGATTTGGCATCCATGGTAATGACTGTCAAGTGAATATTTTGATTTTCCGCCGTTGTTGCCAGAGTTTGTCCAGATTGATCCACATATCCAGTTTTCCCCCCCGTTATGCCATTGTATGGAATTTCCCCTTTTAACATCAAATGGTGAGTAATAAGGGTTGTATGCCAACCCTCTCCATCCCATTTTAATTTTTTTGTTCCGAAAATTTCCCTAAAAGTCGGATTTTTCATTGCATAATTGGTTATTTTCGCAAGGTCGCTCGCTGTTGTATAATGCTTTTTATCATATAAGCCGTGTGGATTAACAAAATGTGTATGATGCACACCAACTTTTTGCTCAAGAAATCTATTTAGCTTATTCGCAAAGGTCGGAATATTTCCACCCATGTATTCTGCAATAGCAACACCAGCATCGTTTCCTGAATTAATTAAGAGTCCCTGTAATAAATGCTTTAGTGTAACCTTCTCCCCTTTTACAAGATATACCCTCGTTCCATCCGTTTGTACTGCATTTTTACTTACAGTTACAATATCATTTAAGTTTCCATTTTCAATTGTGTAAATAGCTGTTGCAATTTTGGTGAGACTTGCAGGATACAACTTTTTATTGGGATTTTTAGAATATAAAATCTGACCACTATTACTATCGACCAAAACAGCAGCCTGACTTGCTATTTTTATATTTTGTTTTCCTACTGCACTTGCCTTATCAATAACAGAAAAAGGAATAAGTATTAAAATTATAGAAACTACTAATCGCTTTATCATGAAATACCTCTTTTTTTATCCTAATCATTTCTTCACAATTTTATCAAAAGAACAAAAATTCTTATATCCTTTTTCCTATTTTGTAATAAAAATGAAAAAATTGTCGAAATAGATCCTCCCTATAAAAAGGAAGTTTTGCAATTTTAAAATCCATTAAAAGAGCTGTAACCAATGGGTTTTCTTACTGTTTTATTCTTTTCCCTTACTATTTCTCATTTACCATTTACATTTTTTTATTAATAATTGTTACTTTAGACTTCCGAACTAAATACCCATAGCCCGAACCACTTTCTCTCTCCTCGAATAATATATACAAGCAAAGGAGGGAGAAAAGATTGAACAACTGGAAGGATTTAATAAATTGGCGCTTATTGATATGGGTATCATCTGCTTTATTGCTGTTTGTTATCTTCCCCATAATTTTCCACCAAAATAATCATGCCCCTTCTAATTCCGAACGTAACCAAGAAACTTCAAAGATAGTATGGGGTGTTGATTCTGCAAGTAAAGTAACAGACGAACTTTTTAAATGTGTGGACAAGTACTATGGGAAACCAGATATATGGGCAAGATATACAAAAACCAATAAAGGTGCATCTGCAGGATTAACAGCAGAGGAAATGAAGCTTTTGCATAAAAATAAAGTAAATATACTTTTAATCTATAATCATTTTAATAATGCAACAACGGAAAAAGCAGGTGAAAATGAGGCTAAAGCTGCGATTCAATATGCCAAGGAATTAAAAGCACCGAAAGGTACCGTCCTGTTTGCTGATATCGAACCAAAATACCCTGTTGATGCTGATTTTATAAAGGGATGGTATAAAATAATGAGCAAGTCGGATTATCATCCTGGGATATATGGCGTATTTGATCCTGATCAAAAAATATACAAGGCTTTTAATCAGGCTGCTAAGAATAATAAAAGCTTAAAGGATGAAACGATTCTTTGGTCTGCTGCACCGCAAAAAGGAATTACTAAAAAGGAAAATGCTCCAAAATTCAACCCATCTGCTCCAAAAAATTCTCGAATATTAGGTTATCAATATGGAATGGAGGCAAAATCCTGTAATATAGATACAAACCTATTCAAAGGAGAAATTCTCTCCTTTTCTTGGGAATAACACATAAAAGGTGTACCAATAATGTGACCGGTACACCTTTTCCTTCTATAATGATTTAAATACTTTTCAGAAGCAGCTTCCTCAGCAGTGGAAAAAGGATATTTGGCAGCTCACTGACATCCGACAAGATAATACTGAAATTCCCGTAAATATTTCGAAGTGAATTTCGTTGACCTTCGGATACCGACGAATTAGAAAGAAAAATATTTATGACCTCAATGCCTCTTTTTCTCGCTTCTAAAACGGCCTCATGAGTATCGACAATGCCATTTTGTTCATAGCCAAATGCAGCTGGTTCTCCATCAGAAAACACCAATAAAAATTTTTGTTTTTCATTTCTGTTCATAAGCTTTTTCGTCATATGACGAATGGCATATCCATCTCGATTATCTTCTTCCGGCTGTAGTTGCATTATTTCTGGACCGGCTTTTTTACTCAAGGAAGTAGTAAAATCAACTACTGTTTTAAAATAGTTAGGCTGTTTTAATTTTGTTGCCTCACTTGTATCTTCCCAAAATCCTACTACTTCATGTGCAACACGAACAGATTTTAACGCTTCGTGAAATAATGTAATCCCGCGTTTCGTTTCCGACATTTTATCGGCCATAGATGCGGAACAGTCAACTAACAATGTGAACACCGCGTCTATTTCTTTTGAGAATTCTTGTTTTTTGTAAAACATTCTTGGGCTATTATCTATAAAAAATGGCAGAAGCTGTTTGCTAAGCCTTCCGTACTGCATATTCGTTCGAGGAAAAGACCGCTTATGCTCTAATATTTTTTCTATTATTTTTTGCAGTTTCTTTTGGTAATTACTTATATTCGTTTTTAATTTGTCATATGCTTGGATATCATCATATTTCGGTGCATCTGGTGTGAGGAAGATGGGGATTGCATTTCTGTTTTCATCACCATAGTCCCACTCTCCCCCGCCTTTTAAATTCCGCTTTTGTTCAAGTGCCTCCAACTTGGAATAATCATTCCTTTTTGACTCCCTTGCAGCTCCTTGTACAATACCTAGAGCCTGATCACCAGTTTCACTCTCACGAACACCTTCTCCAAACAAATCCGTCCCTGACCCTTGTTCAAGATCAAATTGAAGAAAACTTTTACTTAAATCACTCGTTTCCCTATGAAATGTTCTCAGTTCTTCGTTAAAAGTTTCTTCTTCTCCAGTACTCTTCTTTTCTAAGAGGTCATTATTGACTAATGGATCTTTTCTCTTTAAATCATTAAATGACCATTCTTCCTCTTCCAATTCCTTTAACATTTTTACTGGAAGATGGAAGTATTCATTCAACATATCATTCTCCAAAACTTCATCTAATACTTCCATTATATTAAAGGTAAAACGTGAAATATCAGCTGTTGATTTTGCGTCAAAAAAGTTCATGACCTGATTTTGTATGAATGGAAGAACGCGATCTATTTCCTCTTTTAAAGCAGGAATCTCCAAAATAGGTGACTCTGCAGTAAGCATTAGATAGATAGTATTAAATACTGCGTCAGTATAGACACTTTTCACCACATTGACATTTTGCTGGGACTCAAAATAGTCCCCGTAAATTTGTCTCCGGACTTGAAATGCTTTTACCGTTCCTATTCTTGCTCTCTTACAATCTTCTTCTATTCGTAAATCTTCCGCTAGTACAAACAACTGCTTGGCAAAGCTCTTTAACCTAATGGAATGTATTTTTTTTAGAAACGAAAATACTTCATTATAGTCGGTATAATGAAAATTCCCAATTGCTCTAAGATACACATCACTTTTTAAACCATTTTTCATAATAGCACCAGGGCGATGATTCCAAAAATGTCGAACAAATACTTTATGCTCGGCCATATCTAAATAGGAGTGAACGCCAAATTCCAGCTCATAATCCTTTTCTCTCATCAAAGTCTTTGCAAGATCGGAAAGTTCCATAAACAGCATGGAATCAATTTGTTCATCATTAAATTGGATAAAGCGCTCCATATCATCCCCTCCTATCCGAATATTGTTTCAGCAATATTACGAACGGCCGCTTTTTCTCGAGCATCTTCTAATTTATCTATTATTCCTCGTTGGATGGCTCTTAATGGAGAAATGTAAACGGATAAATCGCATGTATCAATCAGTGCTCGGATTGAGGCAGCATCTTCAGAAATTTGCCCCATCTGTGCTTGGGCCATTAAATCACTAGATAATGCGACAAATTGATCGATTAGTGCAGTATCCTGCAAACGGCTTTGGTTTTTCAAGACAATTTTTAATGTTTCCGCTTGTATATATGGCACATCGATAATAACAAAGCGGTTCTTCAAGGCTTCGTTTAAAGGCACTGTTCCGATATACCCTTCATTAATTGCCGCAATCACGCCAAAATTACCGGATGACTTCACTACTTCTCCTGTAAAAGGATTATGAATCATTCTTCGATAATCAAGGACTCCATTTAGTATAGGTAATGTTTCCGGCTTCGCCATATTAATTTCATCTATATATAGTAAATGTCCTTTTTTCATAGCTTGAACAACCGGACCAGGAACAAAATCAATAAAACTTTTTTCCCCATCCTGATGTATTGTTTTAAATCCCAGTAATCCTTCCGCGTCTAAATCGACGGAACAATTTATACTTTGCATTGGCTGACCAAATAAAGATGAAACAGTTTCAGCTAATTTTGTTTTACCAGAACCCGTTGGTCCCTTAAGCAACACATTTTTCCCAAGTGCTAAAGCAATAATTGTATCGATTAGGATTGTGTCTTCTGCAGGAATATAGCCTGAGTCGCCGATCATATCCTCATTAGCAAAGTACTGCTTTCTTTGTTGTAATATATCTATAATATCTTTAGGTAGTTGTTGTATAATATGATCCATTTTTTTATTCCTTTCAATTCAATTGCATTCTCTCCATTTTTTCTTCCGTAAATATAAATTTTATCATAAATGGGGGAATTTTTTAACGAATATACATATTGATTTAAAATTCGTTAGAAGAAAAAAAGGTTATGTAGGAATAAATGATTGTAAAAACAGTTACTTTACGGTATAATTCCATTCTAATGAGTCTTCTAAAGTGAGTGAACAAATTTGATGGAATATTTAATTAATTTAACTTATGATCCATTCATTTGCTCCCTTTCTGTAAGTCTTATCCTTACAATTGGACTAGCATGTATATGGCATAAATTTCGAATTCAGTCTTATTCCTATTTTTCAGAAGGACAAACAAATATAGAAATTAGTTTGGAATCCCCTCTTGAATCTGCAAATGAAAGAATACAAAATCCGATAATAAAATGGATTTTAAAATATGTTAGACTAAAAGAATCTGCAAAGGATGATTCGGATCATCATTTATCCGTCATTCAAACCACATATATTCAAACAATAGGAGGATAATTGATGAAACGTTATATGAAAATGTCAGCGCTTTTAGTAGGCCTGATGATGCTTCTTTCGGCATGTTCATCATCTACTAATGAAAAAGCACCAAAACAAACAGGCTTTTTTCACACTTATTTTGTGGAGCCTTTCGCACAAGTCATTCATTTTACAGCACATATTTTTGCTGGTAATTACGGGATTGCTATCATCCTGATTACGATTCTAATAAGATTAATCTTAATGCCGCTAATGTTGAATACTTATAAAAAACAACAGGTAATGAAAGAAAAAATGGACGTTTTAAAGCCTGAAATGACAAAATTACAGGCAAAAATGAAACAAGCGAAGACAAAGGAAGAACAGGCAAAGCTACAGCAAGAAATGATGGGCCTTTATCAAAAACATGGTGTTAACCCATTAAATATGGGATGTCTGCCGCTTATCATTCAAATGCCGATTTTAATGGGATTTTATTATGCAATCCGCAGTTCTTCCGAAATTGCCGGTAGTTCATTCCTTTGGTTTAATTTAGGTCACAGAGACATTCCAATGGCATTGATCGCCGGAGTAATCTATTTCTTCCAATCAAGAGTATCTATGATTGGTATGACTCCGGAACAGGAAAAACAAATGAAAATCATGGCATTGATCTCCCCTATTATGATTCTCTTTGTTTCCTTTAATGCACCTGCTGCATTGCCACTTTATTGGGCGGTCGGTGGAGCATTCTTAATCGGGCAAACCTATTTATCGAAAAAACTTTATACATCGCAAACGAATAAAGAAAAAGAAAGTAAAGCCCCTCAAAAATAGCAAATGGCCTGATTACCGGTTAAAGGATTCCGTTTTCAGGTGCATATCGCATAATTGCCATAAAAAATGGCGTGCTAACTGACATCAGTTTTGGCACGCCATTTTCACGTTATTTACGACTCAATTTACACTTAACTCCAAGCCCCTTGTAGTTTATAGTGAAATCCTTCACAATCTCTCCTATATCTTAATATAACTCCAATTTCTAATAATTGTTGTTCCAGAATTAAGGAATTAATCTATGAAAAGTAAAAAGGAGAAGTATAATATTAACTCCCCCTTTCAAAAACTAATTTTTCAAAAATCTCTTTAATGTTTTAGGAACAAAATAGGCTATTGTTACTGAAAACACAGCCATTACAAACGTTGAAATGAACGCGCTTCTACCAAATGTAACCTCTTGAGGTAAATTTACACTACTGCTCCAAACTTCTGATACATGAGGTGTATATGTAGCAGTTAAAAACAAGCCTGATAACACTTGAGCTATTGAAAATATTAATATGAAACTCACTATGAAAATAATGTACTTTTTCATCTTATCTCCCCTGCTTTATTTACAATTATACACAAAACAACTGCTTTATTTCCAATATTTTCTTAAACTCCATCAGTTCGATACTATTATCACTCAAATACTTGCCAATTCGTAGGATTTCATATCCCTTGAAATATATTCTTAGAAAAATGGATATGTGCTCAGATCATTTTGGCCATTTGAAAAGCATCGGTTAATAAATCAGCGATAAGAAAAGTTTAACTCCTTTTTAAGATAAAAACGTTATTTATACCTTCTTTACACAAACGGGAATCCTTTTTTGATATGCCTTTGTCGAACAGACCAAAAATTTGCGGAAAAATATTCATAATTTTTTATATATTTTAATTGAAATACTTAACAATTATTAGTAGGATGGTATTGTAAGCGCTATCTATATGCACTTCCTGCAGCACGACCAGACCCCTTTGAAAAAAGATTCTGAAGGAGGATTTTTTTATGAGCCAAACTTTATTAAGTGTAGACGAAAGAGTTGAAAAATTTCTGCAAGGTAAAAAAAAGCTATTTATTAACGGCGAATTTGTAGAAAGTGCTTCTGGCAAAACCTTTGATACGCCGAATCCTGCTACCGGAGAAACATTAGCAACAGTCTATGAAGGCGGTCCTGAGGATATTGATCGTGCAGTAAAAGCAGCGAGAAAAGCGTTTGACGAAGGCAAATGGACAAAAATGAGCGCTGCTGCAAGAAGCAGACTGATGTATAAGCTTGCCGATTTAATGGAAGAACATAAAGATGCATTGGCACAACTAGAAACTTTAGATAATGGAAAGCCAATAAGTGAAACATCTAATGCGGATATTCCATTAGCCATCGAACATATGAGATATTATGCTGGCTGGTCTACAAAAATTACAGGGCAAACTATTCCTGTTAGCGGACCATTCTTTAATTATACTCGACATGAAGCTGTAGGCGTTGTCGGACAAATCATTCCTTGGAACTTCCCACTGCTAATGGCGATGTGGAAGATGGGTGCTGCACTTGCTACAGGCTGTACCATCGTACTTAAGCCAGCCGAACAGACTCCTCTTTCAGCACTTTATTTAGCTGAATTAATCCAAGAGGCTGGTTTCCCACCTGGAGTTGTGAATATTATTCCTGGATTCGGAGAAACAGCTGGGCAGCCGCTAGTAGATCATCCACTAGTTAATAAAATTGCCTTTACAGGTTCTACGGAAGTAGGAAAACAGATTATGTCTCGTGCTTCCACATCACTGAAGCGTGTAACATTGGAACTTGGAGGTAAGTCGCCAAATATTATTCTCCCAGATGCAGATATGACTAAGGCAATTCCTGGTGCGCTCAATGGTGTCATGTTTAACCAAGGTCAAGTATGCTGTGCAGGTTCCCGTGTATTTATTCAAAAGAAACATTTTGATAATGTTGTTGCAGATATGGCCTCCCATGCGAAATCTATTAAACAAGGTGCTGGCCTTGATAATGAAACTCAGATGGGACCACTAGTATCCAGTGAACAACAAAATAGAGTTCTAAAATATATTGAAAAAGGACTAAGTGAAGGTGCGGAGCTTTTGACAGGAGGCAAAAAGCCTCGAGAAGAAGGTTATTTTGTTGAACCTACTATTTTTGCAGATGTCAATGATGATATGACGATTGCAAAAGAAGAAATATTCGGGCCAGTCATTGCTGCAATGCCTTTTGAAGATTTAGATGAAGTAATTAAGCGCGCAAATAATAGTGAGTATGGGCTTGCTGCTGGTTTATGGACTCGTGATATCGCTAATGCTCATTATGTTGCCAGCAAACTTCGCGCTGGAACTGTGTGGGTAAATTGCTACAATGCATTTGATGCTGCATCACCATTTGGTGGCTATAAGCAATCTGGTATTGGCCGTGAAATGGGATCTTACGCATTAAATAACTATACTGAAGTAAAGAGTGTTTGGATTTCTATGAAATAAGAATAGCAGAAACTCTTTGCTTGTGCTTCGAATCCGGAATGTAACAATATAGAAAAGAGGGCCCAAAAAACAAGCCCTCTTAATTCTTTTATTCGTGATCATTAACTGGCTGAGGTTCACTAAAAAATTGATTAAGTGCTTTTATATTCTTTTTATAATCAAGTTGCAGAACTGCACCTGCATAGGATACTTTACGATTTGTAAATCCATTTTTAACTGGAATACGGATTGTATCTACATTGTCTATCCGCTGTAAGAATATCGTTGATGCTAAAGTTAAAATTTCATTCGTTTTTAAATCTGTATGAATGTATTTAATCGATGAATCCAATAGTGACGGTATTTTTGCGAATCCATCCAATGTATTCATTTCTTTTTGAAATTTATCTTTCATTTTTAATAAAACCTCTTGCTGTCTGTCTACTCTACCAAAATCGCTTCTAGCATCATGACGGAACCTCACATATTTTAAAAGTTCCTCCCCATGAAGATTATTTTCACCAGGAGAAACATTTAAGGCCATATCATTGATAATAGCCTGGTTTAAATTTACAGTTATTCCTTCCGGTGCAATCGTATCCACGACTTTTACAAAACCTTTGAAATCTATTGTTACTACATGATCTATATGAAGCCCGAAATTTCGTTCAATTGTTTTTTTTAACAAATCTTCCCCGCCTACATAATAGGCATGGTTCAGCTTATTGTATACACGATCATAACCGGGAATCTTTACAAAACTGTCTCTCATTATGGAGGCCAATTTGATAGTTCGATTCTGTGCATCATATTGACTTACTATAATGGAATCTGTTCTGGATTGCTCCCCTTCTCTCGTATCAATACCTAAGAGGAGAAAATTAATTGGTTCCTCATTTAATTTCTTTTTAAAGTTTTCTTCTAATGCTTCTGAACTGTTATCTCTTTGGTGCGAGAGTGATTTATCACATGCTGTTAAGTAAATAAATGAAAAGATGACGAGGTATAGAAGAAAGATTTTTCTCATGATAAGGATCTCACCTCTTTTTATTTTAGTATGAACAAATTTCTACAGCACATACGAATTATAGGCAAATCCATATTCCGTTATTGGTTTATTGTAGGGAACTTAATAAAGATAGAGAATCAATTTATAAAACACTAAATTAATTAACTTTTTTGATAAAAGGGGTTCTCAAACATCTAAATAAAAGATAAAATAAAAGGAATTAAATTAAATAATTTCCACTAGGAGGTTTTGTCATGAAAATCATGAGTAATGAATTGTTGGTGGCAGCCTATCGAGACGCTAAAAAGAAAGGTCAAGATCATGAGTGGATTCAATTATTAAAAACAGAGATAAAACGGCGCGGTTTAAAGCCCATAACATTAAAATAAAGAGAAAATAGCGTGTGCATGTCACACGCTATTTTTATTCCTCATCCCTCATTTCGTGCTTTTGCAGGGTTACAATTAGGAATCTCCGTATTTGCCGATTCTGCAAGTTTAACCAAATAATAACATTCCTCACGAAACATATGATCAGCCATTAATACAGGGAATGTACCAAGAACCTCATTAGAAATTTCTAATTCAAAAATCTCATTTAAGAAGACTTGAAACATTTCCATTTCCAATTTCACTTCTTCATTCATTTTTCTTAATGCAGGAAATGTATCTAGATTTGTACGTAAATAACCGGTAAATTCCACTGCTTTCAGATAAAATTGCTGAAACTGTTGAACAAACTCTTTACTTTCCTTTTTTATTTTGTGCTCGGTCGCATCCATCTCTGATTGGATTGCACCAGCGTGACCAAAAGCATCCTGCAGCCATAGTAAATGATGATGGAGCTCATGTAAAACAGGAGGTTGTTCACCTTTTTTTAGATAAACTAATAACCGTTCATATTCCTCCAATTCGTTTACCATATGACTTAAAAACGTTGGTGATAACTGAATTTTAACCTTGCTGACAAGATGCTTTTCAATGATAGTTAATTTTAAATGTTTTAGCCTACTTACTTCGGAATCAGCATCATTTGCCAGCTTTATTAGAGAAGCCTCGTCCGTTAAAGAACGTGCAGTTTCAAGTAATAAATCAAAAGAGTTTTTAAAGTACTCTGCTTCTTTTATAAAATTAGCTTCGCTTATACTTAACGAATCTAAAATGAACCTAGCATGATCACCAAGAATTTGCAGCCAAAACTCATGTTCAAATTTTGCAGATTTAATATAAGATTTCACACTATCCCGCCTCCTCTTAAGATGTTTATTCTGCCATCTTATTGTCTTATACCTAATTGGGGTGGGAATGTCTGGATCTTTTTAATTTTTGGCTCTGTTAAAAGGTTAAAGGTTGAATTATATATTTGATAATAGTGAGAGACTTATTTATCGAGTTTCCCAGTTAGTTGAAAATGTATTTAAATTGATTAAAACAAATTGTTTTAGAAGGTTTACTGTTTTTTTCAGCATCATATATGCTTGGGATTGGACTTGCCACTACGCTTATGAGGTTTCCATTCTATAATTCCAAGCTGCCTTAATTATACAGTCTATGTTTAAAAGCTTTTCGTAGTCCTGATCACCTTTTCTGGTGCGTAGTAGATGATAATTTAGTTGATATACTTTAACAAATTACAAAACACTCTATCCATTCCAACCTATCCCATAAATGCGCCTCCAGTATTTAGGATAATAAGAATTCGGACATCCATCCAATATCTACATTTGTCATGCCATTGCCAAATGTATAAAAAAAGACAACCACAATATGTGATTGCCTTCTGCATAAATTTAAACTTCTAATAATAGATCTTCTGGATTTTCAAGTAATTTCTTCACAGTTGCAAGGAAACCTACAGCATCTTTACCATCGATTACACGGTGATCATATGATAATGCCACATACATCATCGGACGAATTTCAATTTGATCTCCAACAGCGATAGGGCGCTTTTGAATGCTGTGCATACCTAGGATACCTACTTGAGTACCATTAATAATTGGTGTAGAGAATAATGATCCAAATACCCCACCATTAGTAATAGTAAATGTACCGCCCTGTAAGTCTGCTAAGCCTAGTTTATTATCTCTTGCTTTTTTCGCAAAACCTGCAATATCAGCTTCGATTTCAGCAAAGTTCTTGCGGTCGCAGTCACGAATAACTGGTACAACTAATCCTTCTTCAGTAGATACAGCAACGCCGATATCATAGTACTTTTTGATTAATAATTCATTGCCTTGAATTTCAGAATTTACATATGGGAATTTTTTCAGACCGGCAACAACTGCTTTAGTAAAGAATGACATAAATCCGAGACGAGTGCCATCATGTTCCTCTTGGAATTTATCTTTTTTACGCTTACGTAATTCCATAACCGCAGTCATATCGATTTCATTAAAAGTTGTCAACATTGCAGTGTTTTGTTTAACTTCTAATAAACGATTAGCAATA
>Ga0224736_1021_pt1 | contig 60302 bp, 49 predicted proteins | sample IA12soil_MG_GH6A_FD_161628 | JGI IMG/M metagenome (GOLD analysis project Ga0224736, IMG submission 161628) | Enriched cells from agricultural soil in Iowa, United States - IA12soil_MG_GH6A(-) | ecosystem: Environmental > Terrestrial > Soil > Agricultural land | place: USA: Iowa | collected 2017-05-08
GACAACTAAATACAAGGCTCAAAAAGATACATATGTCTATCAGTCTTATGGAAACACGTATAAAAAATTAGTGAAAATCCCCAAAGGGGCAATAATTACTTCCAGCAAAAGAATCGGTGATTGGTATAGTGTGACATATAACAAAGTGTCAGGGTATTTTTATATTGGGGATGTTGCAAAATATACTCCGATTACCTATAAATATACCAATACGAGCGCAACGTATTATTTTACTGCTAAAACAGCAAATCTTTATTCAACACCTGACATTACCAAAAAAGCAGTATACTCGGTCGCAAGCAATAATGGATTTGTATCTACACAGAAGGTTGTAAATAGTCTTGGACAGACATTTTACCGAGTAAATTATAGCGGAAAAACGCTATATATTAATAATAGCGATGTCAAAAAGAATGCATTCACTTCTTTTACCGCAACTAAATACAAAACCCAGAAAGATACATATGTCTATCAGTCTTATGGAAATGCATATAAAAAATTAGTAAAAATCCCCAAAGGGGTAATTATTACTTCCAGCAAAAGAATCGGTGATTGGTATAGTGTGACATATAACAAAGTGTCAGGGTATTTTTATATTGGGGATGTCGCTAAATATATTGCGTTAACTTATAAAAGTACGGATACAAAAGCAACCTATTATTTTACAAAAAATGCAGCAAAGCTTTACTCTAGTGCGGATAATCTTAATAAAGAAAAGTATTCTGTCGGTAGTAATAATGGGTTTGTTTCTACACAGATGATTACTAATAGTCTCGGGCAAACATGGTATCGTGTTTCCTATAACGGGACAAATGTATATGTTAATAAAAATGATGTAACGGTTAAAACATCTGCAACATTTACGAAAGCGCAATTTAAAGCAAATGTGAATACTTATTTGTATCAGTCTTATGGAAAAGATTATAAAAAGCTCACGCCAATTCCAAAGAATACAGTAATTTCATCTACTAGTAGTGTAGGAGATTGGTATAAAGTAACGTACAACGGAGCTTCAGGATATGTTTATAGCGGTGACGTTACCACCTATATACCGGAAACCAAAATAGCTGATACCACATATCTTACTACGGATAACTTAAATCTAAGAACAATGGCAGACCCGAATTCGACCCTTCTTGCTACTATTCCAAAAGGAACCATTATCCTTGCAACCTATAAAGTGTCCAATGGCTGGTACAAGGTTCAGTACGGAAGTAAAACTGGGTATGTTAATGGAAGCTATATAAAACAAGTAACAACAGGTGCTCCACTACAGAACAGAGATAGCTATCAGTTCATTGATTTACGTACAAAGTCTCCTGTTACTGCTAAACAGATTAACGATTATATTGCAAAATATGTAAATGCAACAGGGAAAAAAAGTGTGCTAACTGGAAAAGGCCAGGCCTTTATTGATGCCGGCAACAAATATGGTATCAATGCACTTTATTTAGCTGCTCACGCCATTCACGAAAGTGCATATGGAACATCCATGATAGCCCTCGCAAAAAATAATTTATTTGGCTTTGGTTCTTACGATGATGCTCCATTTCTTGCTTCCTATAAATTTGCATCTGTTGACCTTTGTATCGATTATTTAGCAAGAGAAATCAAATCAACTTACTTAAATCCAAATAATTGGAAGTTTAATGGTTATGATCTTGGCTTTAGTACGAAAGACATGAATAACACTAGAATAGACGCGAACAGTGAGGGAATGAATTTTTATTATGCTAGTGATCCGAATTGGGGCAAAGTAATCGCTCAGCATATGCAAAATATTCTGCCTTATGATAAAGCATATTATAAAAATGCAGCTGTAAATTCAACTATACCAGCTCGTCCGAGTTCTCCTGCTGGAAGTGATCTGTTCCCGAACAATGTTCGTGCAATCGCTAATACGACTTTAGTCCTTGATTCGGGTAAGGGTAAGAATGATGCAGTTAAGACGCTTAAAAAAGGATCCACATTCTTCATTCTGGAAAAAACGAATGATTATTGGGTAAGAGTAGTAGTAGACAACAAGACGTATTGGACAAATGATATTAAATTTGATAGTTATAAAAATTATCTATCCGTTACTAACCTTGGCAGAACGACAGATTCGGTGAACTTTAGAAAAGCTCCTAGTACTTCCGGTGATAAAATCAAAGTATTAGATCCAAGTACCTACGTATCTATTATTCTAGCTAAAGACGGCTCTCTGACAATGGATAGCACGAAAAAGTGGTATAACGTTCAATTAGCGGATGGAACCAAAGGCTGGGTGAGTGCAGCATATATTACATTAGAGCTCAGATAGTATCATTTACTTAGAACTACCAATTTGGGATAGACATAGTCCCAAATGGTAGTTTTTTTGTTCTAAGATATTATGTGTATTTTTTTAGAAATACTTTCATTTCTTCCGGCAGATAAAGGGACAGTTCCGTTTAAGGAAATAAGAGAACCGTCCTTTTGTCTGTTATTTCAAAATGAAGGTGATTCATTTAATCTAGAGACCCATCCGGTAGGCTCAATTATAGGATATTAAAGGGCCAATTATTAGCTTCTCATATTCTTACTCACCTGAGCATGCTTTACCAGTTCCGCCTTCAATTCCTGTCTCTGTCCATTTTTTAGTAGTTCAATAATCCTCCGATGCTCATTTGGACTTTGGGCAATGCGGAGATGGTTATTATGATCAAAAAACTGGTCGTAAAAGATTAAATAAATGTTGGTTTTATCGAGCAGTATTTCTGCAAATTCGCTGAAATATTGATTATTGGCTTTCTGTACAATGGTTAAATGAAATTGCTTGTTAATAGAAAGATATTGTTCGATGTCTTTTTGAAAGGAGGCAAGTTCTTCCTTCTTCACGAGTTCTTCCAGAAGTATAACATCCTCTGTCGTTAAATGATCCAAGGCGCTTTCAGCTGCGGCACTTTCGATTACCGCTCGTGCGTGGCAAATATCTTTGATTTCCTCATGGGATGGATTAGCGATAAACGCACCTCGATACGGAATCATGTCAATCAAACCTTCCTTGGACAATTGCTGAAAGGCATCTCGGATGGGTGTCCTGCTAACCTGCAGTTGTTTGGAAATATCTGTCTCTATAAGTTGGAAACCTGGAGCCATTTTTCGTTGGAAAATAGCTTCTTTTATATGCTGATATACCTTTTGTTTTAAGGAGAGAGACTTTTCGTTGGTCAACTAAGTACCATCCTTTCTTAAATGGGTTGTTTTAAATTTATTAAATATTATGAAAGTTAGTATAAATTAAGAATCTTATCCATAAAATTGTAGTACAAAATTGTTCTACATTTTGAAAAAAGATAAGAGGTGGGGATTGTGTGAAAAAGCTTTCCATTCTTGCTTTATTTGTTGTAATCATATTCATTCTTGTTGCTGGCTGTGGAAAAAATGATGCAAAGGGGAATTCTAATGAAAAAGTGCTTTCAAGAGTAAAAGAATCAAAGGTTCTAAGGGTTGGTTTTGAAGGAACCTATCCACCATTTAATTTTTTAAAAGATGATCAGAAATACGATGGATTTGATGTCGACATATCAAATGAAATTGCGAAACGGTTAGGAGTGAAGGCAAAGTTCATCGCCACGAAATGGGAGGGCTTGATTGGAGGATTGAAGGCAGATAAATTTGACATCATTATTGGACAAATGTCTATTACGGATGAACGAAAGAAAAGTGTAGATTTTACAGACCCATATGTTGTAACGGGATCTGTGCTCATTACCAGAAAGGATCAAAATGATATCTCTAAGCTGGAACAAATTAAAGGTAAGAACGTAGGTGTCGGCGGAGGCACTACCTTTGAACAAGTCGCTAGAAGTGTGAAGGGGGCCAATGTTCATTTGTATAAAACCGTGAACGAATATATACAGGATTTAATCAATGGACGTTTGGATGTCATTATTAATGACCAACTATTGATGAGTTATAACATTCAAAAAGAGAATCTTCCTATTAAAATTGCCAGTGATATCCTTAATAAAGATAGTATTGGGATGGCTGTGAAAAAAGGGAATGAGGATTTTGTAAAAGAACTAAATCAAGCATTGGCAGATATGAAGGATGATGGAACCTATAACAAGATTTATAAAAGATGGTTTGGAACGGATCCATTAAGTGAGTGAAAGAGAATACAGTAAAGAAGAAATGAGGAGATAGATAATGCTAGCAGTGGTGTTGGGAACGGGTATGATTGGTACAAACGTTGTGAAGGAGTTGGCAAGTTGTTCTGTCATTCAGAAGGTCTTAGCCGTCGATGCAATGGAAGCGAGTGTAACCAAATGTCTTGATATTGCTCAGAATGGTAAGGTAGATGGAAGGGTAGCAGATTTACATTCAGAGGAAGCAATCTATGAAGTACTGAAGGAAGCAGATGTGGCCATAGCTTGCTTACCGCATTCATTAAGTCTTCCAGCTGTAAAAGCAGCGATTTCTGCAAAATGCCATCTTGTGGATTTAGTAGGTTCACAATTTGACAGAAAGCTAGAATTAGCCAGGGATGCAAAAGAGGCAAACGTATTGATTGTACCAGGGTGCGGGGTTGCTCCTGGAATTACGAACTTTCTTGCTGCACAGGGAATTGAAATGTTGGATGTGGCAGACGAGGCTGTCATGATTTGCGGTGGGATTCCGAAAGATCCCTTACCGCCATTATGGTATCAGGTTGTCTTTCGATTGGAAAGTGTGATGGGACTTTATACTCGTTCTGCATTGGCCGTTGAAAACGGGGAACTGGTAAGACTGGAGCCTTTATCAGGTTTGGAGACCCTGTCCTTTCCGGAACCGGTGGGTGAATGTGAAGCGGTTATTACGGATGCCCATAGCACCGCTTACACATTAAAGGAGAAGGTCAACAACTTATATGAAAAAACTGTTCGCTATCCAGATCATTGGAGTAAAATGAAAACGCTTGCGGAACTGGGATTTTTAGATGAGAAAACGATTGTAGTAGAAGGGATGGAAATGAGTCCTCGTAAAGTGACAGAGGCCATTTTAGCTCCTCAGTTAAAAGGAAAGTCAAATGAGGATATAACCGTTGTTCGGGTAACGGTGAAAGGATGGAAAAATGGTAAGCCTGTTCAGTACGAATGGGAGATGGTTGATTTTTATGATCATAACCGCCAAATCACTTCAATGGCAAAAACTACCTCCATTCCAGCTATGTTGATGGCAAAGTGGATAGCAGAAGGGAAGGTAGAAGAGCGAGGTATTGTACCTCCTGAGAGCATCATTGTTGGAGATCGTTTCCAACCTTTTATCGAGGAATTAACAGAGTATGGAATCCATTTTAAGTTTACGAGTAAGTGATGATGTTATATAGGATGACAAAGAGGAGGGGAAAATAGGATGTCATTACTAGCTGAATCATTGCCTCCATTACTGACTGCTACGCTCATGACCATTGTGTTAGCGGTCGTTTCGATGCTTATTGCATTGGTTCTAGGATTTTTTACGGCACTTGCAAGAATTTCAAAGATCAAAGTACTTAAAGCAATTGCCTCCGTTTATGTATCTATTTTCCGCGGAACGCCTCTGCTTGTACAAATATTTGTGATTTATTATGGCTTGCCGCAGATTGATATCCAATTAGAACCGATACCATCCGGAATTCTTGCCTTGAGCTTAAATGCGGGTGCCTATTTGTCGGAATCCTTCCGAGCAGCACTTCTTTCCGTAGATCGAGGTCAGCATGAAGCCGCAGTTTCCTTAGGAATGACCTATGGTCAGATGATGCGAAGAATTATTATCCCTCAAAGTATTCGTATTGCCATTCCAACGATGTCCAATACGTATATTATTTTGATTAAGGATACTTCCCTTGTTTCCGTAATAACCGTAACAGAACTGTTGCAAATGTCCTCCCTCATCATTGCCAAAACCTTTGAGCCTCTCACTATATATTTAATTGCAGCAGCTATTTATTGGGTTGTCATTACATTTTTCACTGTCCTATTAGATAGAATGGAGAAACGGACTTCGAAGCATCTAGTCCAATAAAGGAGGGAAGAGATATGGAGGTTATTAAGCTTGAAAATATTTCAAAGAGATTTGGTACCAATGAAGTCCTACAAAAAATCAATTTGACAGTAAATAAGAGTGAGGTTGTCGTTATTATGGGTCCAAGCGGCTCAGGCAAGTCAACGCTTCTTCGATGCATGACGTTTTTGGCGGAGCCTAATTCAGGAGTCGTTCGTATTGGTCAAACAGAGGTGAAAGCAGGAGAAAAAATGAAGGGAGAGCGGAAAAGACTGATTCGGGACATCCGGCAAAACACGGGCTTTGTCTTTCAGCAATTTAATTTATTTCCGCATAAGACTGCAATTGAAAATGTAATGGAAGGTCCGCTTATTATAAGGAAGATGCCAAAAGAAAAAGCAAGAGCATTTGCATATTCCTTGCTCGAAAAGGTAGGATTGTCGGAGCGTTGCGACCACTACCCGTCCCAGCTATCTGGAGGACAGCAACAGCGTGTTGCGATTGCTCGGGCTCTCTCCATGGAACCGATGGTCATGTTGTATGACGAACCTACATCCGCATTAGACCCTGAGCTCGTCCGTGAGGTACTACAAGTAATGAAGAATCTTGCAAAAGAAGGGATGACCATGGTTGTCGTTACCCATGAAATGGGATTTGCGCGCGAGGTTGCAGACCGTGTGCTATTTATGGCCGACGGGGTCATCGTAGAGGAAGGGACATCTCACGAAATCTTTAACTCACCAAAGGAAGAACGAACGAAGCGGTTTTTGCAGTAAACAAGGGGACGGTTCTCCTGTTTCTTTTCAAGAAACAGGAGAACCGTCCCTGTGTTTTATCACAACAATGTGCAATCCTGCCGTGAAAATTCGGGATGAAATCATGTACAATACACTTTGTTTTTGATTTAGAATGTTTACTAAGAAGGGAAGTGAGAAACTTTGCAGCTTGATGAAAGGTCAACCATTTTGCTGAAGGAAATTCTTTTGATGCCTGGTGTTAGGGTTTCCGATTTGCAAAAAAAGTTAGATATATCTCGTTATCAAGTGAATTATAGTTTAAGCAAAATAGATGACTGGCTATCTAGCAATCAAATGCCACAGTTACAAAAAGGTCGTCAAACTGGAATATTTGTTGATCAAGTTGTTCAAGAAACCTTTCCGCAGTTAGTAAAGGAAGCAACCACACCTCATGATTTCATTATTTCTGATATAGAAAGACAAAGATTAATCATATTATTGCTTTTAATCCGCGAAGAACCCTTTTCCTTATTTCACTTGTCATCTGCACTAAAAGTAAGCCGCAATACAGTCTTAAATGATTTAAAAGGGGTAGCTTCCATCGTACATTCCTCTAAACTCCAAGTAAAATACACAAGAAAAGATGGCTATTATATTGAAGGGAATGAGCTGGATAAAAGGAAAATTATCATCAAGCTTGTACACCAAATGCTGCAAACGCCAAATGGGAAGTATTGGTTTATGGAGATACTTGGCATATCTGAGGAAGAGATTGTTGGTATCAGACAGCGTCTGGAAAAAATTGAAAAACGCCTTAAAGTTCGCTTTACGGATGAAAAGCTGGAGGAACTCCCTATAACGCTTTCTTTTGTTATTCGTCGTATCAAACAAAGAAAAACACTAGGGACTTACTATCATGATTTGCTGAATACGGAGGAATATAAAGCAGTCGATGAATTGTTATTGGATCAAGATAAGTTTGATGAGAAAGAATTGTTATTTATTACATTGCAGCTATTAACATCTAATGTGTCCTCTGTGGAAGAGCAAGTACAAAAGGGGATTTCCGGATTGATTGACGGCATTGTAAAAATGCTAAATAGCTTTGAGCAATTAGCATGTATTCATTTTCAGGATAAGGACGACCTTGTTAATAAAATCTACTTACATCTCAAGCCGGCATACTATCGTATAAAATATCAACTCACGGTTGAAAATCCACTTCTTGATTCATTGCTGGAAGAACACGGGGAATTACATCATCTAATAAAAAAATCTATTAGTCCCCTCGAGGAAGTATTCGGTTTAGAAATACCGGAAAATGAAAGCGCATTTTTAACTATGATGATTGGCTCATGGCTACTTCGTCAAGGAGAAGAAATTTCAAGAAGGAAAATGGCCATAGTAGTTTGTCCGAACGGCAATTCGGTGTCTAAGCTTTTATTTGAGTCTTTAAGAGGGTTATTCCCTGAAATTGTATTTTTGGATTATACATCCCTGCGAGATTTCATTACCTATCCATTAGAATATGATATTGTTTTTTCAACTACCTTTTTAAGAACCGATAAAAAACTATTTCTAGTAAAGCCTTTGTTGTCTAATGATGAAAAATACCGCTTAAAAGTAAGGGTTCATCAAGAATTGAACGGGTATAATCCGACCAATATTAACTTAGATGAATTAATCAATTTAATTGAACAAAATACCCCTATAAGAGATATAGCGGGTTTAAAAAAATCTCTGCAGGAGTTTTTTAGAGAAAAACAATCGAATATTGTCATCCCTGAGCAAGGTAATCTTAAACCTTCGTTACAAGAAGTGATGAGAGAAACAAATATTTTAATAGGATATAAAGCGAAGACCTGGCAGGAGGCGGTGCAAATTGCGTCCCTTCCATTATTAAATTCCATGTCTATCACACCGAATTATGTTAATACAATGATTGAAATGTTTGAACATCAAGAACCGTATATTGTAATTGCTCCAAGAGTTGCTATACCACATGCTCGGCCTGAAGATGGTGTCAATCACCTGTCAATGAGTCTATTAAAATTAGATGAGGATGTTGATTTTGGGGGATATCCCATTAGGATATTTATTGTTATCGCAGCAATTGACCGTAGCACACATTTGAGAGCACTTATGCAGCTTAATGACTTATTGAGTGAGGAATCTAATATTCATAAAATTTTAGAGGCTACACTAAAACAAGAGATATTATCATTACTGGAAGAATATTCAAAGTAAAGTAAACCTTTGAACTTAATATGTGTATAAGACAACTAGTTATTTATTGAGGTGAAAAGATAATGGATATATTTTCGCGACTATTTGACCAAGATTTAATCCTGACCAATTTAGAATGTACATCAAAATATGATTTTTTTGAAAAGGTTTCTATCTTTCTAGAAGATAAAGGATATGTAACGGAAAATTTTAAAGAGGCGATTATTCGTCGGGAGGAAAAATACCCGACAGGTTTAAGAACAGAGCCTTATCATGTTGCTATTCCCCATACCGACCCGGAAAATATCAAAAAACCATTTATCGCAATGTTTCGGCCAGTTAAGCAGATTGAGTTCATGGAAATGGGAACAGATGATCAGCCAGTCCAAGTTCAATTAATTTTTGTATTAGGATTGAAGAAAACCGAATCTCAAGCTTCCCTCTTACAGAAATTAATCGATATGTTCATGAATAAAGAGGTGATGGATCAATTATTAGTGGAAACAGAAAAAACTCAGATTTTATCAATTTTGAAATCTATTGTAGCGTAAAACAAGGATATTATCACCTTTGAGGGGTGGGATAAAAATGATATATACCGTTACATTAAATACAGCTGTTGATAGAATCCTGCATATAAACGGAGAATTGACCCGAAAACACAACAACAAAATACAAAATGCTCACTTTGACATCGGAGGGAAGGCAACTCATGTATCGGTCGTATTATCAAGCCTTTCTATTGAAAATATTGCAATGGGTTTTATCGGCTCTATTAATAAAGATGTGCTGGTTCATTTACTGGAAGCAAAAGGTGTTAAGTGTGATTTTATTGAACAGGAGAGCTGTTCGATAAGAGAAAGTTTAGTTCTTATTGATGAATCCGGCAAAGGCAGCTATATGATAACCGAAAAAGGATTTCCTATAGAGAATAAGACGTATGAAAAGCTGTTAGCGAAACTCAAAAGCACTATTAAGGAGAACGACATTGTTATTTTTGCAGGAAGTCCGCCTGAAGGAATAGACGGTGAGAAATACAAAAGAATTCTCGAGATTATAAAAGAACAAAAAGGAAAAGTGATTATAGATGCGACCGGTGAATATTTGAAGGCAGCCATCCCATTAAAACCAATGATGATTAAACCTAATGAGTTTGAATTTCAAGAGCTAATTGGGAAGTCATTAAATACTCTTGCAGATTATGTAAGGGAAATTCACGGTTTATTAGAAAGTGGTATTGAATATGTAGTGGTTTCGTTGGGAAGGAAAGGTAGTTTAGTAGGACATCAACATAGAATATATCAAGTTTCCCCTCCTAATATAACAGAAGTGAATGATACCGGCTGTGGAGACGTGTTTGTTGGAGGGATTATTGCCAAACTAAGCCAAAACAGTTCTTTAGAAGATACTTTTAGGTTTGCAACGGCATTAAGTGCTTCTAAAGCAACTCACTGGGGAAGTTCAGATTTTTCCTTAGTGCAGGCTAAGGAACTGGAACCAGAGGTGCAAATAAAATTAATCGGGAGAGATGAGTATGTTGTATTATGATCAGCGGAAAGATTTATGCGAAGTAACGAGAATGATGTTTGATCGCTTTAATACCAATGCCGCTGGTGGAAATATAAGCGTCAAAGTTAGTGAAAAGCACTTTATCATGACACCAACCCTTATGTCGCAAGCTAAATTTTGCAGGTTAAACCCCGAAGACATTATAGTAATTGATAAAAATGGTGATATTTACGAGGGGAATGGGAAGGTAACTAGAGAATTCAATATGCATATTGCTGTTTTTGAGTCCATCCCAGATGCTGGCGCTGTTGTTCATGCTCATCCTAAGGAATCAATGGTCTTCGCTTCATTAGGAATGGATCTTCCGCATTTAACCGAAGCAACACGAAAACTGGGAGAGATTAAAGCACTAGATTTTGCCCCTGCCACAAGTGTTGAACTAGCAGAAAGAGTCAGATCTTATATGGAAGAGCGAAAAAATTCCTTGCCTGTAGCGGCCCTTCTTCGTGAGCATGGTATTCTTGTTGTTGATAGGACATTACGCAAAGCCTATGATATGTTGGAGCGTATTGAATACAATGCGTATGTTAATATTCATGCCAATCTGTTTCGAGCACTGGGAATATATAATCCAAAGAAAGAGAAAGGAAATTTAGCCTATAATGTAGAGGAATGATCAGGTTTAGCTTATGTGGGAAGCGTCGACGACAATATTTTTAATACTTTTCTAATTTAATGAGTTTTTCTTCATCACAAGTGTACAACATTCAGCGTTTAAAAATTGTACTGAAAACGTTTTCAAATACTTTATTTTTTCCTATATGATATAGACAAAGAAAGATGCTGCGCCTTTTATTTTTGGAAATTTCACTCAATTCAAGGAAGGCTGAGAGTTGGTTAACTATCTTTTGAAAGGAGAAGCAGAAAAGGAATGGATTACTTGAAGCAAACGAATTTATTGATGGAGAAAGAAAGAGAGTTAATTGTGCAATACGGAAAAAAGTTGATTTCCAGTGGATTGACAACAGGAACTGGAGGGAATTTAAGTATTTTTAACAAAGAGCAAGGATATCTTGCTATAACTCCTAGTGGCATCGATTATTTTAAAATGCTTCCTGAAGATGTTGTCATAATGGATTTGAATGGAAAAGTTGTCGACGGATTGCTAAAACCTTCTAGTGAGTATGAAATGCATGCAATTGTGTATCGAACTCGCGATGATGTAGCAGCAATGGTTCATACACATGCCTTATATTCTACTACAATTTCTTGCTTGAGATGGGAATTACCAGCAGTTGATTATTTAGTTGCCCATGCAGGCGGGAAAAATATAAGATGTGCGGAATATGCCACTTACGGTACGAAGGAATTAGCGGAAAATGCTGTGAAAGCAATGGTAGGAAGGAAGGCTGTCCTTCTTGCAAATCATGGAATAAATGTGGTTGGTCAAACTTTGGATGAGGCTTTCGCTATTACTGAGCAGCTTGAATTTTGTGCTAGGTTATTTTGGCAAGCAAAATCAATTGGGGAGCCCGTTATATTGAGCGATGAGGAAATGGAAATGATGGTAGAGCGGTTTAAAGGGTATGGGCAAGTTAAAAAGATTTAAAAATGTTACCGGTTTAAGGAATATTTTTTAAATATATTTAGGAGGTTATGAGAATGAAACGAGTTATTGTAGCATGTGGTTCAGGAGTTGCAACTTCACAAACAGTTGCATCAAAAGTACAAAGATTATTAAAGGAAAGAAATATTCCAGCACAGGTTGATGCAGTAGATATTAAATCTATCGATATGTATGTGAAAACAGCTGCTGTATATATTGCTATAACAAAGCCTGAAAAAGAATATCCTATACCTGTTTGCAATGGTATTGCCTTTTTAACCGGTGTAGGTATGGAAAATGAACTTCAAAAGGTGATAGATGCTCTTCGCTAAAACAATCGTTTAGGAGGGTTATAGATGGATATTATTCAATCAATCTTTCAATATATACTGGATATGGGGGCGCCCGTTTTTGTACCACTTATTATGATTGTGGTTGGTCTGGTTGTCAGAATGAAGTTTAAGGATGCTTTTTCCTCCGGGTTAACTTTAGGCGTTGCCTTCATAGGCATGAGTTTAATTATTGGCTTTATGATGGGATCCATTGGGCCTGCAGCAGAGCAATTCGTGAAGAATACAGGTATTAAGCTGAATGCCATAGATGGGGGATGGACAGCGATGGCGGCCCTGGCTTGGGCGTGGCCACTTGCGTTTTTAATGTTCCCATTGCAAATTGGGATCAATCTTATTATGTTGGCAATTAAGCAAACCAATACCCTTAACGTCGATTTATGGAATGTTTGGGGAAAAATTTTACCAGCCGTCATTGTTGTAGCGGTTTCTAAGAGTATGGTCTTAGCATTTATCGTGGCCGCAATCCAAATGATTGTTGAACTGAAAATGGCAGATATTAATCAAAAGCAAATTCAAAAACTGACTCAAATTCCAGGTGTTACAAGTACACATAGTATGACATTATTTGGTGTTTTATTATATCCGATTAATAGGTTATTAGACTTCGTCCCAGGAATGAACAAACATATTGATGCAAATTGGTTAAAACAAAAACTAGGTGTTTTTGCGGAAAACCATATTATGGGGTTCATCATAGCTGCATTAATTGGTATTTTTGCCAGACTTAGTATTCCGGAAATTTTAACACTTGGAGTACAAGGTGCTGCTGCCTTAACGTTATTCCCTATGATATCGAAGCTATTCATGCAGGCATTATCGCCGCTTTCTGATGCAACATCAGAATTTATGAAAAGACGCTTCAAAGGTCGGGAATTTCATATTGGTCTAGATTGGCCGATAATGGCAGGCTGTAATGAAGTCTGGGTAACAACGATTATTTTAATCCCAATCATGTTAGGTTTAGCAGTTATACTCCCAGGAAATAATGTTTTGCCGTTTGCAGGAATTATCAATCTTTCCGTAGCAGTACCGGCCTTAATTGTTACTGGAGGTAATCTACTGCGTATGATTGTCCTAGGAATCATAACAACTCCAGTATTCTTATACGTCGCAACAAATATTGCACCAATCGTAACGGATTTAGCGAAAACGACAAAATCAGTGGATGTTCCTTCAGGACAAATGATTACATGGAGTACAATTGAATATCCAGATTTTCGTTACATCTTCGCCCGCGCTGCAAACGGAGAAATTCTCTGGATCCTTGGTGCTTTAATCTGGATCGGATTGTTCATTCTTTATTACAAAGGGATGAAAAATAGAAATAATAAGTTGGATAAAGAAGATGAAGGGCTTGGAAGAATTGCCTAATAAACAGGATTCTCCCAAGTAAGAATTGTATAAAAGGACTCTGGAATTTTTTCGAGGCAGAGTCCTTTTTGATTATAAATGAAATTACGAATCCCTGCAATTAAATTCAATCCCATGAAATTCCATAAACAGGAGGAAACATAATGAACAAATGGATTCGGTACCTGTTAGTCCTCGTTGCAGCAGGACTATTAATATTCAGTATCCTAACTGGCAAGCTAGTAATATCAATAATCTCTCTATTACTAACACTGCTTCTCAAAAAAACAGAGGGACGGTTCTGATGTTTCTATTTTAATTCCTGGAAACAAGAGAACCGTCCCTTTGTTAAATAATAGTTGAATAATTCTGATTTTATTGTAAAATAGAGTTTATTTAAAAATATTATCAAGATGTGAGTAGGTGTTTCTCTTGGTTATTAGTTTTACGTTCGTAATGACTTTTACTGCATAAGGAGTTCATCAACTCATAAACAGCTCTCGTTGTGTTTATGAATCAACGAAGAAAATGTTTGGGAGGTACAGTATGGGAGCGATTGAAAAAGTAAGTGGATTCGCAGGCAAGACATTTACACTTTGGGTGATCATTGTAGCTGTTCTGGCCTATATGTTTCCAGGAGGTTTCAAATGGATTGGGGGGTATGTTGTTCCACTATTGGGGATTGTGATGTTTGGTATGGGGCTAACTCTGTCAGCCTCCGATTTTAAAGAGGTATTTCGTCGACCGAAAGAGGTGGCATTAGGAGTTGTTGGCCATTTTATTATTATGCCATTGTTAGCATTTATTTTGGCTACTGCACTACATTTGCCAAAAGAGATAGCTGTTGGGGTAATATTGGTTGGGTGCTGTCCAAGTGGAACATCCTCCAACGTGATGGTGTTTTTAGGAAAGGGAAATGTAGCTTTGGCAGTTTCTATTGCATCCGTTTCGACCATTCTGGCCCCCATTGTGACACCACTGCTTATTTTGTTATTTGCAAGCAAATGGGTACATGTTAGTGTTGTTTCATTATTTTTGTCTATTGTTCAAGTCATTATTGTTCCTTTATTGTTAGGCTTTTTAATTAAGAAATTTTTCGGCAAACAAGCTCAAGCAGGAACGAAGGCTATGCCGCTTGTTTCGGTTATCGCAATCGTAATGATTGTTTCAGGAGTAGTGGCCGGTAGCCAAGCACAAATAGCCAAGACTGGATTACTAATTTTTGCTGTAGTGGTTTTACATAATGTTCTTGGGTATTGTCTAGGATTTTTCTTTTCACGATTATGTGGCATGGATTTAGCGAAACAAAAAGCAGTTGCTATGGAGGTGGGAATGCAAAATTCTGGTTTAGGGGTCGCTATTGCTTCAGCCAGTTTTTCCCCATTGGCAGCTGTCCCAAGTGCTATATTCAGTGTTTGGCATAATATTTCGGGATCCATCCTTGCGTTTATCTTTAGTAAGCTGGAAGATAAGAAAGCGGAAGAAGAAGTAAAAAAAATTGCTGGATAATAGTCTAACACAATTACTGATGAGTAGTTGGTGAATCTGAATGGCGCCTTACAGGTTCAGGAATCAAAAATTAACAATATCGGTTAGAATGAAAACATAGTGAATACCTACCTTGCATGAAAACGCAGAGTTAATGCATCTGCGTTTTCATTAATTATGTTGTGGGTGTGTCAGGGCGCCAGTTGTTTCCGCTGCCTGATTAATAATAATGTAATTCCTAGATTTATTGAAATGCATATTTGTCGATAGTAGCAAAACGGATAGTAGACTTATGAAATTGATTACTTAACAAATAAACCCACCTATTTTTATAGGTGGGGAATTTAATGTTTTTTGTTAATCTGTAAAATACTTATTCGCAATCTCCTTAACTTCCTGTGGATCTAAAATAACCTCTGAATCATTCGCTTTTAAAATATCATTATACATTTTTTTGTTTTCACCATGAAGCTGATGATATTGAATAGAATTTAAGTCGATATCCTTAACCGCTAATCCCAAGCTCGCCATATCTGATTTGGTCATGTTTGTTGCGAGAAGGAAGTCCGACATGGAATTGGCAAGTGAAGGCAAATTCGTAATATTACTTGGACTTAGAGCTGATTTTGCAATTCCTTTTAATGCAGCTTCCTGCAATTGTTGTCTACCATATTCTCCATTATTCAAGGAATAGCGTTCGTGAACTAGTTCTGTTACCATTTTTCCATCCATTTTATGCGTTCCCGCGGTAATGGTCTTGCCCTTGTTTTCTTTATACCAAGGGTGAGTCAGTTTTACATCAAATGGTACGTCTACATTCACATTTCCAACGGCATCTACCATGCCTTGTAGTCCCCAATAATTAGTTTCCAAATAATAATTAATAGGAATACCTGTTAATTCACTTATAGCTTTTACTGCAGCCTCTACACCCTGCTGTTTTCCTTTTGTAGCTTGTGTAATATATTGAACACTTGTTAATTTCGTATATCCATATCCATCCATATGCACTCTTGTATCACGGGGTATACTGAGAGCATGGTATTCTTTCTTTTTTAAATCGATATGAACAATCATCATGGAATCTGTGTGACCAGCTTTGTCACCTTTTCGTTCATCTGATCCAATTAACAAAATATTAAAAGTTGAATTACTTAATTCACTATCCACTTTGTTGTTGTCTTTAGTATTTCCTGTTCCTACTACAGGCACCTTTTTAAAATGGTTAGCCGGCTGTAGCTGGTAATACTCATACCCACCAACTGCTAAAAGAACGACAATTATCGCTAGAATACTATATCCAAAAATTTTGAGTTTTTTCCTCTTTTTACCTTTTTTACTATCCGATCTTCCCATTAGCCCCTCCATTGCCCACAAATGTAAGCATATAAATAGTCCTATTCTATGATAGGCATGAAGATATTTTACTATCAAAATAGTAAGTTTTCAATCTCTAACATGGGGACGGTTCCAGTGTTCTCTTTTTTTCTACTTGTTCTTTATCTATTTGAGTTTTCTGTCGAAAATGAAAGGTTATGAGAATTAAGTGTCGAATATGTATTCTTAAGCTACAAAGTCCTCAACTTTAGCCTATGACAACATTCTCTTTCCTTTTTTTCATCAATAGTGTCTTTGAACATCACTCACTTTTTCCATGTTATCAATATCTTTTTTATAAGGAGGTTTTTTTAATAATGACCAGTTACCAGCATCGTATTAAAGGATCTTGTGGATGCTTTGCCCAGGTAAACGGCAGGTATATATGGTGATGGTTTGTTTGCAATATATTTATGTAAGGGAAATGAAGGAAAGAATATTTGAAGAGGTGTATATTCAAAATTGGGTTACTTCGGAACAGAAAATGATTGTGGCTCCATCTCCATCATTGCAAATGAAAATCGGATCTTTTATTGACTCTATAATGGCAATTAACCAATGGAATACGAATTCGATGGATGATCGCAATGCCTCGTAAAGCTAGAGTGAAGAGTAAGACTGGAATCTATCATATTATGTGGAGAGGTGCTAATAGGCAGGAAATATTTCATGATGATGACGACTGGGTGAAGTTTCTCGATATTCTTCAAAAATACAAAGTGAAATGTGAATTGACGGTATATGCATGGTGTTTGATGAATAATCATGTACATTTACTGATGAAAGAAGGAAATGAAGATATGTCGATTACCTTGAAACGTATAGGAGTGAGCTATGTCGGATACTACAACTGGAAATACAGAACTACCGGGCATTTATTTCAGGATCGGTTCAAAAGTGAATGTGTTGAAAATAATAAATATCTACTAACCGTTGTAAGGTATATTCACCAAAATCCGGTAAAGGCAGGAATGGTGAGTAAGGCTGATGAATGGAGATGGAGTAGCTGTTGTGGATACTATGGTAAAAGTTCATATCCAAAAAACATGTTAGATAGTGAATATATTTTAAGGATATTTTCTGCAGACACTGCAAATGCTTTAGTAGGATTTAAAGAATTTAATGAGAGAAAAAATAATGATAATTGTTTAGATGAAAGTGTGTATAAAAAAAGACTATCCGATGAAGAGGCAAGGGTAGAAATTAAAAAAATGCTTGGAGTAATTGAAATTGCTCAAGTAAAGAGTTTACCTAAGGTTAAAAGAAATGAAATACTAAGAAAAGTAAAAGAAATTGATGGACTTTCATTAAGACAGGCTGCGAGAATTTTTGGGGTTTCTCTAGGTCTTATGTTTAAAGCGTAGTGGGGGAACGTAGGAACCGTCCCCATGTTTCCCATGTTTCCAAGTTCATTCTTTAGCAAAAAACCACACACAAAATAAACGCGCAATAATAAACGTACAAATCAAAGATATCCAGGAAACATACCATTCCCAGTGGATGTATTGTAGGAGATCCGTGTATCTTTCTATCATTACTTCTAGGATAGTCATTATAGAAGTAATGATCACATAATAACTTATTTTAATAAGTTTCCTTTTTTCCTCTGGATACCATACATTAAAGACGGCACATACCACTGGAAAAACGTAGTATTCAAAGGTGAAGCTCGTCCTATTAATAGAAGCAAATAAACGAATAGGATATTCCAGCAGTCCTAACTCCACGACCACTAGACCAATTAGAAAGGTGATAACCTGTTTGAACAAAAAAGCAACTACTGCAAGTCGAATTTTATTTTTGGGAATGAAGAAAATAATTCCTGTTGTTACGATGTACACGGCTAACAAAATCCACCATTCTAATCTCATGAAGTTCCCCCTCCTTCATTCTGCTTATAGCGGCTCTTATCTTTATAGAACCAATTACAGCAGATTTCACTCGTGTAAAAGAGAAAACCAATGTAAATCCACATTCCATACCATGTTAATAATTTGTATTCTAATAAACCTGTATATTTTTCAAGCATACTATCAAACAAGGTGGTAGCGGTGATCCAAATAAAATAGTAGGTGAAACTATACCATAAACTGGCCCTTACTTTTTTATTGACGTAAAATATCGAAAATAATGCAGGGTAAAAAAGATAATCAATGGTAACAGGGAGATCTGTCGCTTTTGGAAACTCTCGGACAGGCGCACTTAATAAACCAAATTGAAACGAAGGCATATCACAAAGCCAGATAATAGCTTGAAACATCAAGAATGCAAAAAGGCCCATCCGCCAATCTTTTCGTGGAATAAACAGTATAAAGCCAACAATGCCGAATAGCCACATCGCAACAAGAATCATACGTTCTATCAGCACGTGAAATTTCCCCTCCTGAGAAGCCCGATAAGATCATACCTACTATTATTAACATGTAAGGTAATTTGAAAACATACTTGTGCATATACCTAGTCCCATTTTAGCTGGCGGCACATATACTAAATGGGAAAAGTGAGGTGGAGAAGAGTGGAAAGACAAATGAGCGGAAATTTCCCAAATCAAGGCTACTATCATCATGGACAGGGGACTTATCATCCAGGAACAAGCTATCATCACGGACAGGGGACTTATCATCCAGGAACAAACTATCATCACGGACATGGAACGTATTATCCAGGAGCAGGTTATCACCATGGACACGGAACGTATCATCCAGGTACGGGTTATCACCATGGACATGGAACGTATCATCCAGGTATGGGTTATCACCATGGACATGGAACCTATCATCAGGGTACGGGTTATCATCATGGACATGGAACATATCACCCAGGCACGGGGTATCATCACGGACATGGAACATATAAGCGAGAGGGATGAGCGGAAAGGTTCCTTATTCCTAAGTGAATTATAAAAATAGGGAAGGGACCAGATTCTCCGTTCATGATGCTAGCCCCAAAAGCGATTTAAAATCACTATGGGGCCAGCATTTTACCTTTTTTGCTAGATTGTGTTTTATGATGACTCCCAATCATCATCGTCATCTTCATATTTCTTGCTATGGTCCTTTAAATAATAGATTACGTTTCTCCCTTGACTTCCTAGAGACTACATTGCGAAGTGCTTTTTTATTTTTTTTTTGCGGACAAATTTTTCCCAAAAACATTAATCAAAATGCAAAAGTCTATAATGCGTAATCCACCAATAAGAATAATATTTATTCCGAAGAAGAAGCAGAAAGTAGAGAAAGCTGATATCAAGAATCGCCACTTAGCGAATAAATGAAACCAGCTGATGTAATGATATATGGAAATCAGTGGGAGATGAGGAGAGCCCTATCCCAACCATCAATCTCACTCAATATTTAAAACAAGGCAATATCAATTCATAGAATTGACTAAAAAGATAGTTGTTTTTTTGGTGCTGATGGTATAATGCCAATGCTATTGCAGCTGGAGCCTGACTATCTGGTTCGCTTTGCTTGCTTATTTCATAAAGAATATCTGCTTTAAGGAGCCCGTCATAGTTTGGCTCCAGTAAGGACAGCGCCTTCTCAAAGAGATTAATTGAATCTTGGCCCACCTGACTTTTGTATTTTCCTTCTAAATATAAATTTCTGGCTTTTAGTAAATTGTTCGTCACCTTAGGTACAAGGGATTTGGTTATGTTGAAAAGTTCTTTGATAAAATCCTCTTCGCTGTTTGTTGACAAGAGTGCTCGAATTGTGAGTTGATATATGGCTAATCCTTGTTCCTGAAGCTGAGGAAGCTCGGTAATGGTACTCATGTCCTCTACGAATATGCTCTTAAGTTCATTGAAGTGTTCTTTATTTGGTTGAGCAGTTATTAAGGAGTAAGTCGTTAATGCCCATCCACGTAGAATTCCTTTTGAATCTTTCGTTTGACGGAGTTTTTCTCGGTATACAAGCAATTCGTTTACTAAATTATCAGCGTTATCCCCATGTGAAAATTGAATTAGGAGCTTGATATAATCTGTTTCCAGAGGAGGGATAATATGATGGTTGACTTGGTTAATATAACTTAATGCTTGATTAAACGCTCCAATATATAAATAAATAATGGAAAGATTAAAATAAATATTATCTCTTTCTTCCTTCAAAATAGTCGGATTGTCCCTTGAGATTTCTAAGGCTTTCCCCAATATGGCTATGCTCTTTGGTACTCGTTTTTGTGAAAAATACATACATGCTAAAGCGTTATAGGATTTCATTTTCAGCCTTAAATTATACTTATTATCAGATTCTTGAAGGACCTTGTTAAAAAATGTACAAGAATCTATATATTGCTTCGTCTCCAAAGAAAAAATGCCCGATAAATAATAATAGTCAATCATTCTTGTGGATACTTCATATTCTTCAATTTTGTTTTTAAATTGAGGCAGTTCTCTCTTTACTGCCGCCCAATGCCGTAACCCAATTAAGTCTCCTATTTTTTGATTCATATAATCCAATTCTTTAATCTTTTCATTGATCGCAGGATCGGAGAAATGTGAAATAGGGAACCCTAGCCGTTCACTGAATTTTGTTAGTTCATCAGCAGTAACAGGTCTATGTCCATTTTCAATTTGGCTCATTTTTCCTAAGGAGCAAATCCCTTTTGCTAATTCTTCTAATGTCATTCCTTTTAATTTTCTAGCTTCTCTTATTTTTTTTCCAATTGCATTATGTCTGGGTATTAGTCGATTCATGTTCTCCCTACTCTCAGGTAAAAAAAGTGTTATAGGTATATTTTATTATACACATAAATGTCGAAAATGGGATGAAAGTAATATGAAATATGAAATTTTATGTGTTTTTTTGTCAATATATGTTGAAAATTTCATTTTCATTGTTATAATCTTCATTGTGTGTAAAAAACTACTTTATTAGTATTGCTTTATTATTAGTAAAATAGTCATATTTATCGCTTAAGATTTGATGCAAAGAAAATTTTTAAGTAGATACATATTGTTTTGGAAACTTTTGAAGAGCTAATTACTAAAGGAGTTAAATAAGAATGGATCTAGATCAGAGTACTATCAAACATTTAATACAAGACCGCTTATTTTACAATGAGTTTCAACCTCTTTGGAATACTTCAGAAAATACCACCTTTGCCTACGAGGCATTCATTAGAACAAACCCGTTCACAGATCCACTAAAACTATTTTATGAAGCGCGTAATATGGGAGTTCTTTACGAGCTTGACACCGCATCCATATCCAATGCTATTAAAGAATATCCGTATGGCTATTTAGATAAATATTTGCTTTTTGTGAATGTTTTTCCTTCCACAGTAATTCATCCACAATTTCCTGAATTCATAAATGGGCTTTTACGGAATTATGAGGAAATCAAGAATAAGGTCGTGTTTGAAATCAATGAGGATCCTCAAGAAGAACATTATTGGGACGACCAACATTTTATGAATCGGTTGTCTTTCCTTAGAGATAAAGGCTTTTTTATCGCTTATGACGACTTAACTTACAATCACTCTTCTATAAGAAAGATCCATCATTTTGAACCGGATTATACAAAATTAGATAGATCTTGTTCTCATAATTTAGCTAATTCCATAGGAAAGCAAGAAAACATTGGATATTTTGTTTCTGATTGTTTTAAAGAAATGGTAGTAGTCTTAGAGGGAATTGAAACGCATGATGATTTAGTAGTGGCCAAGCAGTTAGGTGTTCCTTTACTTCAAGGATACTTCATTGCCAAACCACACCGTTTATAAAAATGCGCAGCAAATTAGTAAATGGGGTAATGTCATGACTAGGAAAAATTGGACAGATGCAGAAATTCGCTTTTTAAAAGAAAATGTGGGAAGGATGAAAATTGAAACCATCGCCCAAAAGTTACATAGATCAGAAGGTTCCATCGTCAGCAAGATGAAAAGATTAGGGATTGCTTATACAAAGAATCAGACGGGACATTTATCAACCCATCAGTTAGCAGAACTACTTTCTGTTGACCGAAATACGATTATCGGTTGGATGAAAAGACATGGGTTGAAATATACCAAGAAGGTAACACGTACAACGAAGAGCTTTTATTTTATAGATCCAATGGAATTTTGGAAATGGGCAGATAGAAATCGTGAAAAAATAGATTTTTCGAAAATAGAATGCAATGCCATTGCCCCAGAACCAGAGTGGGTAAGGCATGAGAGAAGCAAGCAAAAAGAAGAACATTATAAAGTTTGGAGTGTGAAAGAAGAGAGAGTATTGAAAATGATGGTGCTGTCTGGATATTCCTATACCGAAGTGGCGCAAAGGCTCTCAAGAACAAAAACGAGCGTACAAAGAAAGTTTCAACGAATGACTAGGAGGGGCTAAAGATGAAAACAAGCTATGTTATTTTTCGTGTTGGAGAAAATGATTATGGAATCGATATTCAATATGTCCTTTCCATTGAAAAAGTAACGGATATTACATGTCTTCCGCAAACGCCTGACTATATCAAAGGCATTACCAATGCCAGAGGACAACTGAGATGTATCATTGATTCTGGAATTCTACTATTCAACCAATCGATTGAAATCGATGAACACACACGTTTTCTCCTTTTAGATTTGGAACCATCTAATATTGCATTAATGGTCTCTAAGACAAATGAAATTTTGAGTATAGAAGAAGAGGAGATAAAGCCAATGGAGTCTATGGGGACATCAACAGATATTTTTAAAGGTGTAGCTTTATTAGATGAGAGAATGGTTTCTATTTTAGATATCGAAACGTTACTTTCGAAAATGGGTATTTTGGAAATAGTATCCTCTTCTCCTTTACAACAGATGGAGGAACAATTTGTATAAAAACGAAGGGGGGAATGTAGATAAAGCACTATTCTTTTCTAATGGAGTACAAACAATATCATGAGAGGAAGTAGTTTATGTCAATGAAGAAAATAGTATTTGGTATTGTCGTTATTGTAGCTTTAATAACGGCTGGTGTGTATCAATATATTCAGTATGATACACCTGTTAACGCGAAGGAAAATAATATCAAAAAGGTTACAAAACCTTTTAAGGTAGCATCCATCGAATTTAATCCTATTTTGAATGAGCGAGATAAAAACGTAGAAGCGTTAGCAAAGTTAACAGAAGAAGCATTTAAAAAAGGGGCGAAGCTTGTCGTAGCTCCCGAAATGTCAACGACTGGATATTACTATGCTAACCGCAAGGCTATTGAGCCATTTGTGGATACAATCCCAGGCAAAACAACCGATGTATTTGCAAAATTAACGAAAAAATATGATGCTTACGTTGTGTTTGGGATGCCGGAAGTCGATAAGAAAACCAACTTATATTATAATTCAGCAGCAATGGTGGGCCCTAATGGATATGTAGGCAAATACCGTAAAACACAAATGTGGGAAACAGAAACACATTGGGGTGCATGGGGAGATTTAGGCGTTCCTGTGTTTGATACAGAACTAGGTAAAATCGCAATTAACATCTGTATGGACTCTGCTTATTTTGAGACTGCGAGATTAGCAGGTATTCAAGGTGCAGATATTCTTGCATTTCCTACCAATTCATCTGCACAAGCGATTTCCGCGTTACCTGCACGTGCACAGCAAAATGGAATGTATATTGTCAGTGCAAACCGTTCAAATACAGAGCACGGATTCCATATGATTGGCGGAAGTGCTGTTTGGTCTCCGGAAGGACATAAGCTTGCTGAAGCACCTGTTGTCATGACAGAGAAAGAAGACGTTGACAAACCAACGATTACCTATGCAACGATTGATCCAAAGCAATACAATAATAAAAATAAAAAAGCACTGAAGGAAAGAAGACCTGAGCTTTATAAAGAGCTTATGCAATATGTGGAGCCTTGGGATTATACAAAAAATACCACTCCTCACAAAGTTGTTGCAGCTGCCCTTCAATATGAGCCTGTAATGGGGAATAAGGCAAAAAATAAAGAAAAAGTTACCTCTCTAATAGAAGATGCGAAGAAGCAAGATGCTAATTTAAATCTAGTGGTTCTTCCTGAATTATCTTTAACAGGACCAATAGATAATAAGAAAGACGCTAAAAGCTTTGCTGAAAGCGCAGATGGAGAAACGGTTCAATTTTTTGAAGATTTGGCAAAAAAATATCAAGTATCTATCGTAGCAGGACTTGTTGAAAAAGCAAACAATCACTTATTTAACTCGGCTTTCCTCATCTCACCAGATGGCAGTGTTACAGGGAAATATGAAAAAACGCATCTAAGCAAGGCTGATAAAAAATGGGCAACAGAGGGATCCTCTTTACCAGTATTTGAAACAAAGGAACTAGGTAAAATTGGTATTTTAATAGGGGAAGATGCACAATTTCCAGAAGCTTCTGGAGTGTTAGCGGTAGAACGCGCTGATACCATTGCTATTCCTTCGGCTTGGAACGGACAATATGGTGGAGAGATGGAAATCAGTAAAAAAATGTCTGTAAATCCATATCCAGATGGTTCGATGGTCACTTGGGATGCTGTCGCAATCGGTGCACAAGCATATACAGTTGTAGCCAATTATGTTGGTGGAGATCAACACTTTTTAGGCGGAAGCAGCTTGTATACCATTGATCCATTGTATGGTTTAGATCAGCCCGTTGTGGCTCCAAGTAATAAAGAGGAAGCTTTGGTAGTAAAATATGAGACGTTACAAAATGAAAATTGGTTCAACCAAGAATTGTTACTGCTCTCTAGAAGAACGCCATATTTTGTTCCTCTTATTCAAGAATAATAGAAAGGAAGGCAAGATGTGGCATAGAAATATGCCTATCTTGCTTTAATGGGTTTTTAATATGAAGAAAAAAAAGAGAATATCTTTTAAAGCAAAACTATTAGTCTACTCCCTTTTGTTATCAATCATTCCTATCATTATCATTTCCTTTTTTCTCAACAGTGAAGTACGTAATACTACGCAGAAATCTTATACAGAATCTAGCAAAAAGGAAATTAATCAAGTTGATAATGCAATTTCACTATATTTTGATACGATACATGAAAATGCAAAACTATTAGCGACCAATCCTTTAGTCAAAGGGGCGGACAAATCTATTAAATCATATATGACCGTAAAAGGTGTGGATTCAGGTCAATCCGTTAATATGACGCCTTCAAAAAATGGCAAAAAGGAAAAAGGCATATTCGATGTATTTTCTAATTTTGGTGCTTCTCATCCGAATGCGGCTTATGTATATATGGGAACGGCTGACGGGGGTTATATCCAATACCCTGAAGGACCAACTACAGCGGGCTTTGATCCGCGCGAACGTCCATGGTATAAAACAGCGATTGAGAATCCTGGTAAAGTCAATATGACAAGTGCCTATGCCGCAAATGGCTCTGATTCTATTATTGTAAGTAATGTGGTAACCATTGAGGAGAACGGTCAGCAAAAAGGCGTACTTGGACTAGACGTGGATTTGAATGGATTAACAGGTATTATCAAGGATATTAAAATCGGGAAAAATGGTTATGTTATTTTAGCGCAAGACGATGGAACCATACTTGCCGATCCGAAAAATGCAAAACTAAATTTCCAACCAATTTCTAAGTTAAATGTTCCTGAGTTAAAGAATTTGAAAAAAGATTCTAGTATTGAGGCAAAGCTTAATGGGAAGGAATATGTCTTCACGACCATTTCCTCTAAAATAAAGGGTTGGAATTATATCTCTGTTGTAGAAAAAAGTGAGTTCCTTGCATCTGCTCAACATATTACGAATATTCTTCTGATTGTAGGTGCCATTATTGCTGTCTTAGCAGTGCTTGTGTCATTTTTTATGAGTACAAAAATTACTCGTGATATTAAGAAGTTAAGTGCTTTATCGGTATCGATGTCCGAAGGAGATTTAACTCAACAAGTAACGATAAAATCTAATGATGAAATCGGAGAAACAGGGGAAAACTTTAATAAAATGGCCCAAAACTTAAAAGAGATGATTACAAGAGTGGCAGATGGCTCTCAGCAATTATCTGCAACATCAGAAGAGCTGGCTGCAAGTTCCGAGGAAAACCTTAAAGCCTCCAGTCAAATTGCGGAATCCATTCAAAGTGTTGCATCCGGTACAGATGAACAAAATGCAGAAATGAATAATGCCGTTGATATAATGAAGGAAGTGTTAGTAAATGTGGAAGGCGTTACAAGCAGTATGGAAAATGTCCGCCATTCTATTCATCAATCAGCGGAAACTGCTAGTCACGGAAGTCAAGTAGTTAACCAAACGGTTCAACAAATGGCTGAGATTGATCAAAATGTTGCATCATCTGCGGAAAAAATAAATGAACTAAAAGAGAAGTCAAATGAAATTAGTCAGATAAGTCTAATGATCCAATCCATTTCAGAACAAACAAACTTACTGGCACTGAATGCAGCTATTGAAGCCGCAAGAGCTGGAGAACAAGGGAAAGGCTTTGCCGTTGTAGCGGATGAGGTTCGGAAATTGGCAGAACAATCTAGCCAATCCGCATCCCAAATTAGTGATATTATCACAGACATTCAAAAAGGGATCAATGAATCGATGGAAATGGTAGACAAAGGTTCTGATTCCACAAAAGAAGGTCTTGTTTTAGTAAATAAAAGCGGTGCAGCCTTCCAGGATATCAATGATTCTGTTAGAAAAGTAACAGAAAACATTGCACAAGCCAGTGGATCTATGGAGAAAATGAAGGCTAGTATCGAAGAAGTCTTTACCCATTTTGAAAAAGTCTTTAAAACGTCTATTGGAGTGAATGAACATTCCCAAAATGTCGCAGCATCCTCCGAAGAAATGAGTGCATCCATGAATGAAGTATCATCGGCAGCACAAGAACTTGCCAAAATGGCATTAGAGCTTGAAGAGGTTATATCCCAATTTAAATTATAAGAGTGAACAGGGACCGGTTCCCTGGGATGAGGGGGTCCAATCCTTCATCCCATTTTTTTTGAGGGAAGAAGGGTCAGACCCTTCTTCCCTCCTCCGTTTCGAAAATCAGAAAAGGACCAGACCATCCAACTAAAAAATTTTCAAATTATTATTGAAAGTGAAAGGGGTTTCAGTTATAATTTCACTAAACCGATTTACTAATTATTTATTATTTTCTATGTAGTCTATTAGTTTTGAAGAGTAGTAGGTTAATTACATAGCTTTACTAAATTGTTTTTTTGTATTTTACTAAACCGATTTATGAAAAGGTATATTTTTTTATTATTTACTAAACCGGTTTAGTAAAAAGTTTTTCAACTTAGAAGGAAACGAAAGAAGGAGGTATTAAGATGCCACCAAGTTTTAGTGTTTTTACGATAGGGGATGCTTTGATTACCTTTAATCCGACTCAAACAGGACCGATGCGGTATGTTCCCCAATTTGATCGTAAAGTGGGAGGGGCTGAACTTAATTTCGCCATTGGTTGTGCTCGTCTCGGTTTGCATTCAAAGTGGATGAGCCGTTTAGGGAAGGATGAGTTTGGACGATACATTTATAATTTCGTACGTGGTGAAGGTGTGGATACGAAAGATGTTGATTTCGTTGAGGGATATCCAACATCTTTGAATTTTAAAGAAATTCGGGAGGATGGTTCTGGAAAGACGTTCTATTACCGCTATCAATCTCCAATTTTAACATTAACACCGAATGATATCACAGAGGAGATGTTAGAAGGGATCAATCTGGTACATATTACAGGGGTTTTTTTAGCGATTGATCCTAAAAATTTAGCGATTGCCAAACGCGTTTTAGAGATAGCAAAACAAAAAAACATAACGGTTTCCATGGATCCAAATATTCGCTTAAAGTTATGGGCTATTGAGGATGCAAGAAAAGCATATTTTGAACTCTTTCCATATGTTGATATTTTGTTGACTGGTCTAGATGAGCTCCAACTGATTCTAGATGCGTCATTAGAAGAAGATTTTATGGAATTGGCTAAACGCTATAACATTGATCAGCTTGTGATAAAAGATGGTGCTAACGGATCAAGGGTTTATTATCGTGGAATTTGGTTTGAAAAGGAAGCGTTTTCTGTTAAGCCCATAGATACGGTTGGAGCTGGTGATGGTTTTGATGCGGGGTATATATATGGATTTTTACATGGTTTGGAGATGGAAGAACGATTAGAATTTGCAAATGGAGTTGGAGCCTTAGTAACAACGGTTTCTGGTGATAATGAGGGACTGCCATATTTAGATGAAGTTTGGGCATTTGTTCGTCAGGAAGCCGTTATTGAGAGATAAGTTCACAATTAACTTTAGCAATGACTAAAGGAAGGAGATGGAAAACATGACGACTATAACGGTAAAAGCAGAGGAGACCAAACGGCTAGTTATTCAGAAATTATTGATAGCAGGGGTAAATCACCAACATGCTGAGAAAATTGCCGACGTATTAGTTCATGCTGATTTAAGAAATGTGAATTCTCACGGTGTCTTGCGGACAGAACATTATATCAATCGTTTGAAAGCGGGTGGGATTAACCCTGCAGCAAACATTACTTTTCAAGCGACTGGACCTGTAACAGGGATGGTAGATGGCGATGACGGCTTTGGGCATGTGGTTGCAGATATTGCGATGGATCATGCGATTGAAATGGCGAAGTCCAATGGTGTTGGAATGGTAACGGCAATGAACAGCAGTCATTGCGGGGCTTTAAGCTATTTTGTTCAAAAGGCAGCTGAGGAAAAATTAATTGGAATTGCAATGACACATACGGATAAAATTGTGGTTCCCTTCGGAGGAAAAGCGCAATTTCTCGGGACCAACCCGATTGCTTACGGGGTTCCAGCCAAGAGGAAGAAACCATTTATCCTCGATATGGCAACATCGAACGTAGCTTTAGGAAAAATCCTTCAAGCACGCGAAGAAGGAAAAGAAATTCCGGCAGGCTGGGCTGTAGATGAAAATGGAGCTACTGTAACCGATCCAAACAAAGTGGTTTCCCTTACCCCATTCGGAGGACCGAAAGGGTATGGCTTGGCTGTGATAGTAGATATTTTCTCCGGACTATTAGCAGGTGCAGCATTCGGTCCGCATATTGGGAAAATGTATGATGATCTTGATAAGAAAAGAAAACTTGGACATTACTTCTGTGTGATAAATCCGGCTTTCTTTACGGATCCAGATGTCTTTTTAGAACAAATGGATCAGATGATGGAAGAACTGCAGCAAGTACCGCCTGCACCGGGATTTGAACGAGTTTATGTTCCTGGAGAAATTGAACAATTGCATGAGAAACGAAATCTGGAGCAAGGGATTACGATTGCTTCAAGCGTATATGAATTTTTAACAGAGAAGGTGCAGTAAATGAAAGCGGTTCAAGTTAGAAAAGCGCATGAACTTATTATTAATGAAATCGAAAAACCTCAGATTGAGAATGGAACAGATGTTTTAGTGAAAGTAAAAAGAGTAGGGATTTGCGGTTCGGATATGCATATCTATCATGGAACAAATCCCCTTGCTACTTTGCCGCGAGTGATTGGACATGAGGTTGCCGGAGAAGTCGAAGCGGTTGGACCACAAGTAAAAGGAATAAAAATTGGTGATCATGTGGTAGTGGAACCAATCCGGTATTGTGGCGAATGTTATGCATGTAGAAAAGGCCGTCCAAATGTTTGCGAAAATTTATCCGTATTTGGTGTTCACGAGGATGGCGGCATGAGAGAATGGTTCGTTTTACCAGAAAAACAGCTTCATGTGGTAGACCCATCTTTACCTTGGGAGGAGATTGTTCTTGCTGAACCTTATACAATCGGTGCTCAAGCTACATGGAGAGGTCAAGTAGAAGAAGGAGATACAGTCCTTATTCAAGGTGCGGGTCCAATTGGAATTTGCGTTCTAAAGATAGCTAAGTTGATGGGGGCTACTGTCATGATTACCGATTTGAGTGAGGAAAGACTGGCTTTTGCAAAGGAAAACGGAGCAGATGTAACTGTAAATGCTGGACGTGAAGATGTTCGTCAGCGCGTACAGGAATGGACAAATGGCAAAGGAACAAATGTTGTTATTGATGCTGTTTGTTTGCCAATGACATTCGAATTGGGTATTGATGTTGTTTCTCCTGCCGGACGGGTGGTAGTTCTTGGCTTTGATGAAAGAAAAGCAGCTATTTCACAGCTTCCAATTACGAAAGGAGAAGTAACGATTGTAGGTTCAAGATTACAAACTTACCAGTTTCCTAAAGTGGTGACGTTTTTAAATGAAGGAAAGCTTCGTCATAACGGGCTCGTCACTCATACTTACAAACTAGAGGATGTTCGAGAAGCGTTTGATTTTATCGAAGAGCATCCAGAACAAGTTCGCAAAGCCCTTATCGAATTCGAGTAAGGAGGTATATCCAATGAATAAACAATCTATCACACAACAACTAGTAGAGAAGAAAGTAGTAGCGGTTATTCGCGGTAAATCTGGCGAAGAAGCAGGCCTATTGTCAAAAGCGGCAATTGAAGGCGGTATTCAAGTAATTGAATTAACTTATACTACTCCGCAAATTGAGGAGGCTTTTAAGGCACTTCAACATACTGATGCATTGATTGGAGCAGGATCTGTATTAGATGCCGAAACAGCAAGACATGCAATTTTAAATGGCGCTAAATTTATTGTCAGCCCTTATTTTAATGATGGAGTTGCGACCCTTTGCAACCGTTATGGTATCCCATACATGCCGGGCTGTATGACGATTCGGGAAATGGGAATGGCATTAGAGGCTGGTTGTGATGTCCTTAAGTTATTCCCTGCTAATCATTACGAGCCTTCCTTTATAAAGTCGGTTAATGGGCCATTACCAAATGTACGAATTATGCCAACAGGCGGAATTAACTTAGACAATATAAAAAATTGGCTTGATGCAGGAGCTGTTGCAGTTGGAATTGGCAGTGATTTAAATAAAGCCTATCAAAACGGCGGGTATGAAGCGGTTGTGGAATTAAGCAGAAATTATATTCAAAAAAGTGAAGAAAAAGTGGGGGTGTCATGATGAATATTACATTCAGATGGTATGGCAGGGAAAATGATACCGTTACATTAGAACAAATAAAACAAATACCTGGTGTTAAAGGAATTGTTTGGGCATTACATCAAAAACCAGCCGGAGATGTATGGGAAAAAGCAGAGATTAAAGAAGAAATCGAGTATATCCAGTCATATGGATTTCATACCGATGTCGTAGAAAGTGTCAATGTCCATGAATCTATAAAACTAGGCAATGAAGACCGCATGAAATATATTGAGAATTACAAGGAAACAATTCGTAATTTAGCGGAATTTGGCGTTAAAGTTATTTGCTATAATTTCATGCCAGTATTTGATTGGACACGCACAGAAATGTTTCATCCTTTAAAAGATGGGTCAACTGCATTGTTCTATGAAAAGGCAAAGGTAGATCAAATTGATCCGCAAGAACTTATTCAAACAGTGGCGAAATCATCTGACTTAACATTACCAGGCTGGGAACCTGAAAGACTTGAACGTATTTCAGAGCTCTTTGAAGCGTATAAAAACGTGAATGAAGAACAGTTATGGGAGAACTTAGCCTTTTTCCTTCAAGAGATTTTACCGGTAGCAGAGGCTTGCAGAATTAAAATGGCGATTCACCCGGATGATCCACCGTGGTCTATTTTTGGATTACCACGGATTATCACAGGGAAGGCAAGCTATGAAAAATTAATCCAAATTTCTGATTCGCCTTCGAACGGTTTTACTTTATGTACCGGTTCTATGGGTGCCAACCCTGAAAACAACATGGTGGAAGTTGCAAAAGAATATGCTAATCGCTCGCCATTTGCTCATATACGCAATGTAAAAATCTATGAAAATGGGGATTTCGAAGAGACTTCCCATTATACACAAGATGGTTCCATTGATGTAAAAGGGGTAGTCGAGGCACTGCATAATCAAGATTATAAGGGCTATGTCAGACCTGACCATGGCCGCCATATCTGGGGAGAGGTATGCCGCCCAGGTTATGGACTATATGACCGTGCTTTAGGAATTATGTATTTACTAGGTTTATGGGATGCATATGAGGAAAAAAAGGTGGGGAATGAATCATGATTCCACTTCATCCAAATTTAAAAGATAGAATAGCAGTTATCACTGGGGGCAGCGGAGTTCTATGCTCTAAAATGGCGATTGAATTAGCTCGCCAAGGGGTGAAAATCGCTATTTTAAATAGAACTGCCGAAAGTGGAAAACAAGTGGTCAATCAGATTAGAGAGTCTGGCGGAACGGCTATTTCCCTTGTAGCAGATGTATTGGATCGGGCTTCCTTAGAAACAGCAAGAAATAGAATTGTAATGGAGTTTGGTGGAGTAGACATCTTGATTAATGGTGCAGGCGGCAACCACCCTGATGCTATAACAGGACCTGAAACGTATGGTGAAGTAACGGAAGGAAAGTCCTTCTTTGACTTAGATGAACAGGGATTTTCCACAGTATTCTCCAGCAACTTTACTGGAACATTTTTAGTAAGCCAAGTGTTTGGAAAATTACTATTACAAGCAAAAGCACCTGTTATCTTAAATTTTTCATCGATGAGCTCTTACGCACCGATGACGAAGGTTCCCGCTTATAGTGCTGCAAAAGCTTCTATTAATAATTTTACGATGTGGATGGCAGTTCACTTTGCAGAGGCTGGCTTACGGGTCAACGCGGTTGCACCAGGGTTCTTTTTAACCAAGCAGAACCGTGATCTACTGCTAAACGAGGACGGAAGCTACACCTCACGTTCTCAAAAAATTATTACGGGAACGCCAATGAAACGATTTGGACAACCGGACGACCTGCTTGGCACCATGCTTTGGTTACTTGACGAATCCTATTCAGGATTTGTGACAGGTGTAACGGTACCTGTTGATGGGGGATTCATGGCTTATTCAGGGGTATAGAAGCCTCTGAATACATCCACTTCAGTGGAGAAATTTTTAGGTTAGATTAAGGGGGGATTATATGGCGAAGATTCAACATGCCAATGAAAGGGTCTACAGTGGTGATATCAGCAAAAAAAGTTGGGTTCCCAAAGCACACCCTATATCCTGGTTAATGCTTCTTGTAACAACATTAGCAATGTTACTTTGTTCTATTGACCGGCAAATACTTCCGACTGTTCTACCGGATATAATGAAAGATTACAAGTTAAATTCAGTAGAAGCAGGGTTTTTGAATTCCTTAAACTTTGTTGGTTCTTTTATTGGAGCTATTCTTGTCGGAGTCCTAGCCGATAGTTTAGGAGGAGGCTATAGGCGTGCATGGTCTTGGATGGGAACATGTATAATCACAGCAGTAGCTGGAATCGCGACCTTCTTCTCAAGAGGAATCGGGGGTTTACAATTTTGGAGATTTATTATGGGATTTGGAACAGGCGCAATGGAGCCTGTTAACGTAGCTCTTGTAAGCGATTTCTGGCATAAGGAAAACAGAGGATTTGCAATTGGTACACATCATACTGGTCTTCCAATTGGCCAATTTGTTGGCCCTGTACTAATTGGAGCGATTTTAGCAGTAGGTACTTGGAGAACAACATTTCTTTGGATTCCAATTATCGGCATCATTATTATGTTATTGCAGGTTTTCGTTGGCACAAAAAAGAATGAACAACGTGTTTATAATTGGATTAATCAAAGGAATCTTACCTTACCTCGTGATACCAATATAACAGTTACAAAAAATCCGTTTAAAAATGCATTTGAAGCTTTTAAAAACAGAAATGTCATGTTAGGTATGTCTATTAACTTTTTGTTCTTATGGACAGAGATGGGAGCAGCGACCTTCTTGACATTGCAGCTTACTTCCAATGTTGGTCTTTCTTTAGCGCACGCAGCAGTAATATCTGGTGCTTCAGGTATTACAGGATGGATTGGCCAGATTGTATGGGGGACAGTAAGTGATCATTTAGGAAGGAAATTTTCTTTAAGCATTTTAGCCGTTGGTTCAGCGGTGAGTGTTCTAGGCTGTATTTTTATTCATAGTGCAACATTTGCATGGGTTATTCTTATTATATGGGGAATTTTCCGTAATTCACCTTATCCAGTTGTATTTTCACTTGCTGTTGATTCTTCTAAGAAATCAGCTGGAGCAGGATTAGGTATCCTAATAGGTGTTAGTTTAGGTCTTTCAGGGGCTTTAGTAACCCCAGTTGCAGGATACTTTATCGAACATTTAGGGTGGACATGGAACTATATTATGCTTTCAGCTTTTAGTTTTTTAGCGTTAATTCCTATTTATTTAATTCGAGAAACAGCTGGGGAAAAAGCTTCAATGAAAGCGGAATAAGTAGAAAAGGAGAGACCGGGAATGTCTGAAGAATTGGAACTAATTGCTGATGTACAATCACTAATAGGTGAAGGACCAAGCTGGGATGCAAAAAATAATTGTCTATATTGGGTTGATATAGTAGGAAGAAAGATTTATACCTTTTATCCTGATACAAATAACATTACACAAATGGATACGGAAAAATATGTTGGCTGTGTGGTTCCAAAAGAAGATGGTGGAATTGTTGTAGCAATGCAGGATGGTTTTTACTCCAAAGAGAATGGTAATGATGAATTTACCTTACTTGCTGGACCACCTAACTATGATCCGTTCACATTTCGTTTTAATGATGGAAAATGTGATAAAAACGGTAGATTTTGGGCGGGGACTACATCCTTCTTTGAAGAAAGTACACAAGCCAAATTATATTGCCTTGATAATAATCTTTCCGTAAGAGAAGCACTGGGGAATATCATTGTTTCTAATGGACTAGGATGGAGCCCCGATAATAAAGTAATGTATTATATCGACTCTCCTAAAAGAGAAATTTATGCCTTTGATTATGATTTGAAATCCGGGAGTATTAGCAACCAGCGAGTAGTTATAGATTTTCATAGTCAAAATGCAAATCCCGATGGTATGACAGTCGATGAAGAAGGTATGCTGTGGATTGCTCATTGGGGTGGACATGAAGTGTCTAGATGGGATCCAGCAAAAGGGGTGAAAATTGATAGTATTCCAGTCCCAGTATCCAAGGTAACTTCATGTGTATTTGGGGGAAAAGAGTTGAATGAATTATATATTACAACTGCAAGAATTGGAATGGATGAGCTTCAGTTAAAAGAAGAACCTTTGGCAGGGGCATTATTTAAAATAAAGTTGAATGTAAAGGGAGTTCCTACCTATCGTTTCCGTGGATAATGTTTCACATTGCACTCTTTTAAATAAATTGTAAAGCGGTTCCAATTATAATAAAATAATCTTTAACCAAAAGAGGGGCCGGTTTATAGAAACATTATCTAACGGTTTACGAAAAAGGAATGAACGAATTGATGAAGAAAATAACCATTGCAGATGTGGCCAAACATGCCAATGTATCCAAAAGTACTGTTTCGCAATACTTGAATGAACGATTTGAATATATGAGTGAGAAAACACGAAAAAAAATTAAAGATACTATTGAAGAGTTAAACTATCAACCTAACATATTAGCAAGGAGCTTAAAGCAAAAATCTACTTTTACTATTGGAGTGGTCGTGGCAAACAACGTTCACACGTTTACCACAAATGTCATCCGTGCTATAGAAGGATATTTTTACCAAGAAGGGTTTCATATTATTGTGTGTAATGCGGACGATGAGCCACAAAAGGAAAAGAATTATATTGAAATGCTAAGAGCAAAACAAGTGGACGGGATTATTATTTTTCCGACAGGGGATAATCTCGATTTATATCAGCAAATGATCCAAGACCGTTTTCCAATCGTTTTTATGGATAGGACCATTACTGATCTTGATATTACAACCGTTTTACTTGATAACCATCTGGCTGCGAAGCTGGCTGTTGATCACTTTGTGGAAAAGGGGTATCGGAATATCGCGATTGTTACGACTTCTATTATTCGAAATATCAGTCCGCGTATCGAACGTATTCAAGGATACAGGGAAGCTCTACAGTCACATGGAATTGCTGTTAAAAATGAATATATTAAAACAGCACCTGCAGAAGAAATTTCTACCGCATTATCGGAGTTATTCTCATTAGAAACACCTCCTGAAGCGGTATTAGCTGGGAATGATAGAGTTCTTAACGAAGTATTGAGATTTATAAAAAGCCGTGATTTCAAAATTCCAGATGATGTTGCCGTAATTGGGATTGATGAAGTGCCGTATGCAGATTTTTATACCCCAACCATTACTACTGTGAAACAGCCAACAGATGAAATGGCTCACTTGGCTGCCGAGCAGCTGCTTGCCCAGATTAAACAGGAAGAGGATCGTAAGCCGGGAGTTCATCGGTTGAAACCGACATTAATCCCAAGGTTTTCCTGTTAAAGGATTTGATCTTTTATTCTCATCAACTAAATCGGTTTACTTTCGTTTCTGAAAGATTTTAAATATTAACTATATTTATGTAATAAAATGGAAACGCTTTCTGTGTTCGAGGATAATAAAATATTCATTTCAGGAGGAGTATAGATGTTTTCAAAAGGAAGAGGAGTTGTCATTCTATTCTTGTTTTTAGCAGGTGTGGTGAATTATTTAGACCGTTCTGCCTTATCGATAGGTGCTCCATTTATTAGGCATGATTTAACATTAACGGATACACAAATGGGAATCATTTTTAGTAGTTTCTCAGTTGGATATGCGATATTTAATTTTGTAGGTGGAATGGCATCTGATAAATTTGGTGCAAAGTTAACGCTATTTGTGGCAATGATTGTATGGTCCCTTTTTAGTGGTGCTATCGTTCTTGCCGTGGGATTTATCAGTATGATTGTCATTCGTGTATTGTTCGGAATGGGCGAAGGTCCTCTTTCTGCAACAATTAATAAAATGGTCAATAACTGGTTCCCGCCAAGCAACCGTGCTTCTGTTGTTGGTTTAACAAACAGTGGAACGCCTCTCGGTGGTGCAATCTCAGGACCAATCGTTGGTTTTATTGCGATTTCATTCGGATGGAGATATTCTTTTCTAGCGATTATGCTCATCGGCTTTATTTGGGCAATTTGCTGGTGGAAGTTTGTAAAAGAAAAACCAGCTGATTCGGTTTCTCCTGAAGCGGAAATTGCTGCTGCAAAAGAAATCAATCCTTCTGGTGAAAAATTCAACTTAACTTTTTACTTGAAACAAAAAACCGTTTTATTTACAGCCTTTGCTTTCTTTGCTTACAACTATATATTATTCTTTTTCTTAACTTGGTTTCCAAGTTATTTAGTGGATGCCCGCGGATTAAGTGTTAAGGACATGAGTGTAGTAACCGTAATTCCATGGATTCTTGGATTTTTAGGTCTTGCATTAGGTGGAATTGTATCCGATTTCTTCTATAAAAAGTTTATAAAAAAAGGACCTTTATTCTCCAGAAAGCTTGTTCTTGTTACATGCCTTTTCCTATCAGCGGTTTGTATAGGCTTTGCCGGTGTTGTAACCACAACAGTTGGTGCCGTAACGTTGGTAGCACTCTCAGTGTTTTTCCTATATTTAACAGGAGCCATTTACTGGGCAATCATTAACGATGTTGTTGATCAAAGCAATGTAGGATCTGTAGGCGGGTTCATGCACTTTTTAGCGAATATCGCTGGAATAATTGGACCAACCCTAACAGGATACATTGTCGACAAATCAGGTACTTATACGGCCGCATTCATTCTTGCTGGTGCCTTAGCAGTAGTTGCTTGTATAGCGGTTATTCGATTCGTACGTCCAATTATGAAAGAGGCATAATTTAGTCAATAAAAGACCAGACACACAAAATTTCAACATGTGTTCTGGTCTTTATTATTGTTGATATGTTTACAGTTTACATCGGGTGTTCTAAGTTGGGTAACCGTCGTCGTCACCTCTGAACTATACCTTACGTTTGAAGAAATATACGTTAGTGATGACGTCTGCTAGTGACAATACATGTTTTAGCAGACTCAGAATGCATTAGTTAAATGAAATGCCCTGATTTTAGGGGTTAGCAGCCATATAGTCCATCATTTAGATATATTACATGAAATAACTATTGAAAAAAGGCGAATAGGGTACCAGGTCCCTTTTTCCTCTGAAAGGCAAACGTTTTTTCACAGATAAAAATACTGGTAACCCCAAAAAAGTTTTTAATCGGCTATATAACCATGAAAAAGCAAATACCTTAACCAGGGTCTGATAATCCAGTAACCACAAGCATTTTATTTTTGTATTTTTCGGTAGCTTGCCGGGGTCATGTTCAGATACTTTTTAAAAATGCGATGAAAATGAGACACACTTTCAAAACCACATATTTCGGCAATTTGTGAAACCGTGTAAGAAGTGGATATTAAAAGTTCCTTTGCTTTAATTACTCTTTTTGTATTCAAATACTCAATTAAACCGATTCCGACCTTTTGCTTGAATACTCTGCTAAAGTGGGAAGTGCTTACTAAAGATTTATTGGCCAATTCAGTCAAGGATAGAGATTCATCTAAATGACTATTTATATAAGCTAAGATGTCGATAATCCAGTCGGAATGATATACTTTATTGTTTTCTTTCGTTTTTATACGAATGCGGTATAAATCAAGAATAATCTGGTGCATCATCATTAAGCATGCATGTTTAAACCCTGGTTCCGCGTGCATCCTTTCTTGATGAATGGCAAATAGTTGTTTTTCCATTTTTAGCTGTGCGTCTGATGGTAAGGAAATTTGATAATGATTAAACTTCTTTGTTTCCTCGAATAAATGGACATATGAAAAAAACTCATCTACTAGATTGTTATAAAGCAGGGTGGGGCTAAAGAAGATAATCGTGGATGTTACGGGATTATCCTTATCCGGCATTGCCCTGTGAATCGTATTGTTTGGAATGAGAAATACTTCTCCTTGCTGCATATGGTAAAATTCATCCCCGATAAAAAAAGTCCCCTTGCCGCTGTAAACATATACAATTTCATAATAATCGTGAACATGATTGGATAATTCCCGTTGTGGGCTTTTTTTGTCTTTATAAATAAAGGAAAATGGAAAAAGCGCATCTTGATTGGATACCTTTTGAATGTTTTTCATCTGTTGATCACCTAGTAATTATTATATCAAAAATGAGCACAATCACCGCAAAATATGCGATTTGTATTTCATTTCTTGATGATAAAATAAATCATGAATGAAAGGGCTTTCTTATTAATGTTATAGAAACGGAGGGGTCGAATATGAACAAAATCGTCCAATTACATGTAAATGATGATGTAGTTATTTGCTTACAGGATATATATAAAGGGGAGAATCTCGAGATTCCTGGAGTGAAAAATATAGAGGTCAAGGATGATATTCCGAAAGGGCATAAAATTTTAGTGAAGCCTGTAAAATCCGGAGAAGATGTTTTAAAGTTTGGGTATTCCATTGGAAAAGCCAAAAGAGATTTAACCGTTGGGGAATGGGTTCATACTCATAATTTAGAATCAGGATTAAAGGGAATTTTAGAGTATTCCTATCAGCCTGTTAATCATGAGGTTTCCACTGAAAATGTCCAACATACTTTTCAAGGATATATCAGGGAGAATGGAGAAGCAGGAATCCGAAATGAGATATGGATTATTAATACAGTTGGATGTATTAATAAGACTTGCGAGATCCTAGCTAAAATGGGAAATGAACAATTTAATGGCCGCAATATTGACGGGATTTATCATTTTCCGCACCCATACGGATGTTCTCAATTAGGGGATGACCTTTCCAATACGCAAAAACTTTTGGCAGCCTTAGCCCAGCATCCAAATGCTGCGGGTGTACTAATAGTAGGATTAGGATGTGAAAATAACCAAATTGAGGCATTTAAAGAGGTAATCGGTGATTTTTCTCCTAATCGAATAAAGTTTTTAAAGGCGCAGGACGTGGAAGATGAATTAGAAAGTGGGCTATGTTTACTAGAAGAATTAGTAGAGTATGCGGAACAATTTGAGCGTCAGCCTGTCCCAGTATCGAAATTGAAAGTTGGACTTAAATGCGGCGGATCGGACGGATTTTCTGGTGTTACGGCAAATCCATTGGTAGGTGCTGTGTCTGATCTAATTGTATCAGAAGGCGGAACAACAATTTTAACAGAGGTTCCAGAAATGTTTGGAGCTGAAACAATCTTGATGAATCGAGCGCAGGATGAAGAAACTTTTCTTAAAATTGTTCAATTAATCAATAATTTTAAGGAATATTTTATGCGTCACAATCAAGAAATCTATGAAAATCCATCCCCGGGAAATAAAGCGGGGGGCATCAGCACGCTAGAGGAAAAATCACTTGGTTGCACACAAAAAGGTGGGCATGCACCTGTGGTAGATGTTAGTCCTTATGGAGAAAGAGTAAAAAGAAACGGGCTAAATTTGGTGAATGCTCCTGGAAACGACTTAGTCTCCGTAACAGCCCTTGCCGCAGCTGGTGCCCATATTGTGTTATTTACCACTGGAAGAGGAACTCCATTTGGAGGACCAGTTCCTACGGTCAAAATAGCAACGAACTCAGACTTGGTAAAACGCAAAAAACATTGGATTGACTATAATGCCGGTCAGCTATTAGAAGGTCAAACAATGGATGACTTGAAGGATGATTTATACCAATACATCCTTGCCCTTGCTTCCGGAGAAAAACAAACCAATAACGAACGCTTCGGATTCAAAGAAATTAGCATTTTCAAAGAAGGTGTAATCTTGTAACGGAGGGACAGGTCCCTTTTTCCAGATCATTAAATACCCGGAACTTTACGGTTCAGCATAAGGAGTGTAATTATTATGAAAGCAATTGTGTGTGAAAATCCTAAACAATTTAAAATGATAGAGGTTGAACAGCCTGTACTTCAAGAAGGAGAAGCGCTTATTCGGGTTCAGCGTATTGGTATTTGCGGAACCGATATTCACGCATATAGCGGCAATCAGCCTTTTTTCACCTATCCACGTATACTAGGACATGAATTATCGGGATATATTGACTCGATTCCAAAAAATGACTCGGGATTAAAGGCAGGTGACCAAGTAGCGATCATTCCATACATCGAGTGCGGGGAATGTATTGCCTGTAAGAGCGGAAAACCTAATTGCTGTACGAATATAAAAGTAAAAGGCGTACATATTGATGGTGGAATGAGTGAGTGGATGACGGTTCCAGTCGATCATTTAGTAAAAACGGAGGGATTGACATTGGACCAATCGGCGATGATTGAACCTTTGAGCATCGGTGCTCACGCAGTTAGAAGAGCTGCTATTCGAAAAGGAGAATTTGCGCTGGTAATTGGTGCTGGTCCGATCGGGTTAGGAGTTATGGCATTTGCAAAGAAACAAGGAGCAAAAGTAATTGCTATGGATGTAAATGACGAACGGCTCGCATTTGCACGAGAGTGGGCACATATTGATGGAACAGTTAATGCATTAGAGGAACCTTTAAAAAAACTTGCCGAGCTGACGAATGGAGACATGCCAACGGTAGTATTTGATGCAACTGGTAACGCAAAGTCTATGACCGATGCTTTTAACTATTCTGCTCACGGTGGAAAATTAATTTTTGTCGGATTAGTAAAAACTGATATTTCTTTCCATGATCCTGATTTCCATGCAAAAGAGCTGACTTTAATGGGAAGCCGCAATGCTACACGAGAGGACTTCAGGTATGTGGTAAATGCAATAAACGAAGGATTAGTAGATCTAAGTAAGTATATTACTCATCGCGCCAAGTTTGATGAGATGATGGAGCTATTCGAAGGATGGTTGGATCCCGAAGCAAAAGTGATAAAGGCAATTGTGGAACTTTAAGATTAAAAGTTTATAAGGAAAGGTTATTATACGATGAACAATATTCACTCGCCATCAAACCTTCTTCAGTATAAGAGGGAGAATGTAATAACAGAATATAGTGGACAGGATTATCCAGTAAAAGTATTGCAGATTGGAGAAGGAAATTTTCTGCGCGGTTTCTTCGATTGGATGATACATGAATGTAATAAACAAGGGAATTTCCAGGGTAGTATTGTTGTAACTCAGCCAAGGTCGTCCGGGAAAGCTATGATAGAGAAATTAGCGCAGCAAGATGGGCTATATACCTTACTCATACGCGGATTGCAAAATGGGGAAAAAATAGAACATAAAGAGATTATTTCTGTTTTTTCAAGAGTTTTAAATCCATATGAAGAATGGCAGGCATTTTTGGAAATTGCATGCAGCCCAACGTTGGAATTTATTGTATCTAATACGACAGAAGCTGGTCTTTCTTATCAGGCATACACTTGGAAAGAGGGGGAACCAATAGCATCCTTTCCGGGAAAACTTACCGCCTTTTTATATAAGCGTTATACGCATTTTAATGGGGATCAGACAAAAGGACTCGTGATTCTCCCATGTGAGCTATTGGATAGAAACGGTGATCTTTTAAAGCAGTATGTTTTGCAACATAGTAAAGATTGGCGGTTGCCATCTGACTTTATGGACTGGGTAGAACGCGATAATCTGTTTTTAAATTCCCTTGTGGACAGGATTGTTACAGGTTATCCTAAAAAGGAATCGGAAAGCTTGTTTGTTGAGTGGGGATATAAAGATTTATTGTTGAATACTGCTGAACCGTATCACTTCTGGGCAATTGAAGGTGATCCGGAGTTGGACCAGAAGCTTCCGTTGAAAAAATCTGGTTTAAATATAGAGTGGGTGCAAGACTTAACTCCATACCAAGTAAGGAAGGTCCGAATATTAAATGGATCCCATACTTTCATCGCTCCGCTTGGAATTTTATACGGGATTGATACAGTGGGGGAATGGATGTGTCAAGTTGAAACACATCGATTCCTTCGTGAAACGGTGGAGCAGGAGATTATTCCTTCACTGGAATTTGATCGTAAAGAAATGATGAATTATGCGGAAAATGTGTTTGAGAGATTTATGAACCCATTTGTTCAACACCGTCTTGAGGATATCTCATTAAATAGTATCTCAAAATTTAAGGTTCGTTTGCTTCCTACCATTGAAGCTTTTTATGAAAAGAATCATGGACTTCCTGATAATGTAGTACGTGCATTTGCAGCACTGATTCGCTTTTATCAAATAGAAAAAGTGAAACAAAATTATGTAGGGAAACGATTTAATGGGGAGCCTTATTTTGTACAAGAGCATGAACAAACACTGTCTTTTATTTGTGAACAATGGTCTTTATATAAGAAGAAAGAGTTATCTCTTCAAAATCTCATAGAGCAATTTTTGGGAAATCAGCTATTTTGGGGTAAGGATTTAAATCAAATCGAAGGACTTTCAAGTAGTATATATAATCATTTGAAAGAAATGATTTAAAAGTAGGACAGTTCTGCTGCTTTATAAGTAGTAGAACCGTCCTTTTTTTATAAAGATGGGAATCAGGGTCGGGTCCCTCATCCCACTGGGATGAGGGACCTGACCCTGATTCCCTAAAACATGATTTTAAAAAATTGTTGCATGATATGTATTGGTTAATTATAATACAAGATATAACAAATAAAAACGCTTTCAAAAGGGATGGAGGTGAAATTTGTGAAAGTGGCAGGGATGAATATTACGTTTAAGCATTATCCGTTTTCGTATTTTTTAGATAGTATGGAACAGCTTGGTATCAGTAGTTTTGAATTGTGGGCAGGGGAACCGCATTTATATGTTTATCGAAATGCCTTGGAAAGCATAAGGAGAATTAAAAAGGAAGTGAAATCGAGAAACATGGAAATTGTATGTTTCACTCCTGAACAATGTATTTATCCTTATAACATTGCTGCTTCAGATTCTCATTGGAGAAAAAGGAGCGTTGATTATTTTTTGGATAATATGTACGCTGCCCTGGAGTTAGAAACAAGTATGATGCTGATCACTTCCGGAATAGGAGACTTTTATCTTCCACACGAGGAATCTTGGAAATATGCATGTGATTCTATTTATCAATTATCAAAGATTGCTGAAAAAGAAGGAATGACTCTTGCATTGGAACCATTAACACGATTTGAGTCTAATCTAGTAATCGATAAACTAGGGGTAAAAAGAATGATAGAAGAAATTCAGTCATCTTCTTTAAAGGGAATGATCGACACGGTAGCAATGCAATTGGCAGGTGAAACTCCGGAGGATTATTTTTATATTCTACCAGAATTATGTCATTTTCATTTAATAGACGGTGATGGTGAGTCAGATGCCCATTTGGGTCTAGATGATGGAATTTTACCGTGGAGGGATTATTTAAAGAATCTTCAAGATCATCAATATAAAGGATACTGTACCTTAGAAATTATGGGGTCAAGTTATTATCAAGATCCACAACAAGTAATCCGGAAATCTTACGAGAAAATAAAAGAATTCGGAGTCATATAATCTAAACGTGGAGGAACTCTTATGGGGAATAGTACACTTACACGAAAACTCGGTTTTTGGTCAGCTTTAGCAATCGCAGTTGGTACTACAATAGGCTCAGGTATATTCGTTTCATCTGGTGATGTTGCAAAGGCAGCGGGAACGCCATCCGTCTCTATTTTAGCTTGGATAATAGGAGGACTTATTGCTATTCCGCAAGTAATGGTACTAGCGGAATTATCCACTGCTTACCCTGAAAATGGAAGCGGTTACGTTTATCTGAATAAAGCGGGATGGAGACCACTAGCTTTTTTATATGGGTGGGCTACGTTTTGGGCATTAGATCCACCATCTATTTCTATTATGGCACTTGCTATCGTCTCTTATTTGTCTAGCTTTTTTCCTTTCTTTTCAGGGATAGCTGGAAAGTTATTGGGTGTCGCTATTATTCTAGTTATTACTTCTATTCATTATCGAAGTGTAAAGGAAGGGGGACTTTTCCAGATTATTATTACTGCCGTTAAAATCATTCCCTTTCTTATAGTCATTGTTTTGGGATTTATGTATATGAAAGCAGGAAACTTTTCCTATACTCCAGCACATGGTGGTGCTGTCAAAACGAGTTTAATTGGAGGTGTTTCCGCCACTACTTGGGCCTATACGGGCATGGCAGCCATTTGTTTTATGGCAGGGGAGTTTAAAAATCCTGGGAAAAATCTCCCGCGTGCACTGATTAGTTCTGTCTTTATAGTCATGGGATTATATACTCTATTAGCAGTTTGTGTAATCGGTCTTATGCCTTTTGATAAGTTGATTCATTCACAAGCTGCAGTATCAGATGCCGTTAAATTTATCCCTGGTCTATCCCATATTGCATCCTCTTTCGTAGGAATAACAGCCATAATTGTAATATTGGGATCATTGAGCTCTTGTATTATGTTTCAGCCAAGGTTGGAATATGCCATGGCAAAGGATGGTCTATTTTTCCAACGTTTTGGAAAGGTGCATCCTAAATACGAAACACCAAGCTTTTCGATTATTGTACAAGTTACCTATGCATGTATCCTTGTCTTTTCTAGTAGCTTAACAGCATTGCTTGGATACTTTACGCTTATTCAATTGGTAATTAATATCTTGGACTTTGTCGCTGTATATAAGTGCCGCAAAAGGGATGATTATCAACCAATTTATCGTATGCCAGTTTGGAGAATTACCACTATATTGGCCATCCTTGGAGCTTCATGGCTAGCATGGGGAACGTTCACTTGGGCACCTTGGCAAGGAATGCTAGCAGCATTTATAGTAATTGCCACTGGCCTCCCAGTCTACTTTTACTGGCAGAAGAAATATGGGAAAAAGGGTCAGGTCCCTCGTCCCACTGACTTTTCGGTATAAAAAACATTTGTAAAATATGTAACACCTTGTTATAATACAAGACATAACAAATAAATAGGGTTTGAGGGTCAGGTCCCTCATCCCAAGCTTTGAAGAGAAGTAGATCTGCGTAAAACTAAAACTAAAAATGAAAATAAACTGGAACGAGGGACCTGACCCTCTTTCCCAGTTCCGGGATGAGGAGAGAGTCCTTACGTCCTACAAGGAGGAGACACTTATGCTAAAATTTGATGAGGAATTATTTCTTAGGTTAGTAGAAAAAGAGGGACTTCAGTTTAGAGGTCAAATTGAAGAAATAGTGGATACTATTTCTAATAAGGGATACAGCAATATCTTTCTTATCGGTGCAGGTGGAACGATTGCAATGATGTATCCTTATGAATACATATTAAAATCTAATTCTACCATTGATGTTCATGCAGAAATTGCAGCTGAATTTTTGGTCATGAATCATAAACACTTTACTAAAGACTCTGTTTGTATTTTTGCTTCTGTTTCGGGGACAACGAAAGAAACACTAGAGGCGGCAGCCTATTGTAAGGAAAAGGGAGCTACGACCATTGCACTTGTTGCAGAACCAGATACTCCATTAACAAAGATGGTTGACTATTGCATCACTACTGGTTCTGAAAAGCATTCCTTTGATACATTCTTTATGCTACTTTATATGTTTGTATTTCGTTTCATGTACAACCGTAATGAATTTCCTCAATATGACCAATTTACGAAGGAAGTTTCGTTATTGCCAAGAGCGATCTTAAACGCAGTGAAAGCATTTGATAAAAAAGCTGAAGAATTTGCTATTAAACATAAAAATACGGATTATCATATGTTAGTAGGATCTGGTAATCTATGGGGCAACACGTATTCCTATGCAATGTGCATATTAGAAGAAATGCAATGGATCCATGCAAAATCCATTCATGCTGCCGAATTCTTCCATGGCACGCTTGAAATGGTTGTAGAGGACACAAGTGTGGTTTTATTAAAAGGGGAAGATGAAACAAGGCCTCTTATGGATCGTGTTGAAAGATTTGCGGAAAAAATCACGAAACAGCTGACGATTATTGATACGAAAGACTTTGCGATGGAAGGAATCAGCGAGGAATTTAGAAAACACTTTTCAGTCAGCATTAACTGGGCGGTTCTTAGCAGAATCAGTGTATACCTTGAAAGAGAAAGAAATCATTCATTAGACCTTCGCAGATATTATAGAAAAATGGAATATTGATTGATTGGATGAGCACTACTTTGGTAGTGCTTGTTTCCGTAAAATTATCATAAAAGGAGGGGCATGGAATGAAAGTTGTTACAGTCGGAGACAACTGCATGGATGTTTACCTATCTAGCGGACAAGCATATCCCGGGGGAAACCCTGTAAATGTTAGTGTTTATTTACGAAATTTAGGTGCAGAAACCGCATACGTCGGTTGGGTTGGATCAGATCAATATGGAGACATAATGATCAATTCGATTCAAAGTAAAGGAGTAGATATTTCTCATATATCAAAAAAGGAAGGAAAAACAGCCACTACCCTTGTAGAGCTGGTGAATAATGACCGTCAATTTGGTGACTACGATGAAGGTGTAATGGCAACATTTAAATTATCGATGGAAGACATAGAGTTTATCCAATGTTATGATTGCGTACATGCCGCTATCTGGGGACATGCAGAAGAGTATTATCCTATTTTTAAAGAAAAAGGATTGGTAACCTTTTTTGATTTCTCTGATAAACTGGATCATCATCTTGTCAAAAGATTACCTGCTTTTGTTGACTATCCTTTTTTTTCCTATACAGAAGATGATGCATTTATTAGAAATTTTTTAAAGGAAGTGCAGGCATTAGGATCCAAAGTTGCAGTGGCAACATTAGGAGAAAAAGGTTCACTAGCGTATGACGGGGAACAATTTTATACCGGTGGAGTGGTTAAAACAGAGGTTGTCGATACAATGGGTGCAGGAGATTCCTTTATAGCAGGTTTTATTTATGGAACACTGGAGGGAAGTTCTATTCAAGAGTGCCTGAAATTGGGTGCTGAGGCTGCTTCTAAAACGATAAGATATTTTGGTGCATGGTGACGGAAATTGGGAATCAATGTATAATAGGGTATATAACCATTGATGGAAAAGGACGTATTTAGATGAAATTAAATCCTTCAACCCCGCAGCCATTATACATGCAGATTCGGCAAATGTTAAAGAATGATATTCAAAGCGGGAAGTATCAACCAGAAGAACAAATTCCAACAGAGGCAGAGCTTTGTGAAATTTATAACGTAAGCCGGATTACTATTCGTAAAGCTATTGAAGAACTGGTGAAAGACGGTACATTGACTCGTATCCCACGTCGGGGGACCTTTGTTGCCACGAATAAGTTTCATAATGAATTGTTATCTGTAAGCGGTTTCTCTGAGTTTAGTCATCAGCTAGGTATGATACATAACTCACGGATTTTACGCAGTGAGGTAATAGCTGCTACAAAGGAAGTAGCAGAACGGCTGAAAGTAGAAGAAGGCAGTCCCATTCTCGAATTGGAACGGCTAATGTATGTAAACGATCGTCCACTTTTCTACGATATAGCCCATTATTCATTAATTCACTTTCCGAATTTGGAAAAGAAAATTGTGGGGGATGAATCAACCTATAAGATTCTTCACGAAGAATACGATACGGAAATTGTCAGCAACGATAAGATTATTGATGTAATCGGAGCAACTGCTGAATATGCTAAATTATTAGAATGCGATATTGGCGTAAATCTGTTTCGAATTTTAAAAATAGCTTTTGATTCAAACGATGAACCTGTTCACCTCTCCACTTTTATGTGCGAGACGAACAAGGTCACGCTAACTGTCCATCGTGCAAAATAGATGGGATGAGGGATCTGTCTGGTCCCTCGTCCCATTTAACTTTAATCCTTTCTAGGAAAACAAAATCTAATAGCTAAAGATTTATTGACTCTAGCAAGTGAAAGGTTGAAACAATAAACCTTCCCCCTCAACCCAAGAATAAAAAATGGGAAAAGGGACCTGACCCTGTATTCCAGGTTCTAAATACCCAGCTTTCACTAGGGATTTTGTATGAATTTTCTAAGCTTGTGTTTGTTGTTGTAGACAGATATTTCTGAATATAATATGCTTTTAATATCACTTATTAAAGTAATTTTAAAAAGTGGTGATTGTTTTAATGGATCTTTATTTATCTAGATACTATCTATTTATGACCTGATGGAGGTGAGTGTGTTTTTTTATTCCAAGCACTTTTTCAAGTTACTTTAAAAAGTTGAAAGGAGCAGGTGGTATGGATAAAAAGCCAGTGAAAACGATTCTATTAAGTGCATTATCGCTTGTACTGATGACCAGTGTTCCCATCATGCCAAAACCTGCAGTACATGCTGCAAGCAATGATCCGACTGCAACACCGAAAACAGATTTCTTCACCTCATTCGAGAAATCTGACCCGCAGCTTAATTGGGTGAATACTGTAGAAACAGATAAAAATGGAGAGAAAATGACCGAGGGAATTGATGGAAATGTAAAGCGTGATTCCATTCTTGGGGATATCACCGATAAGGTTGTGGAAGTAAATGCAAACGCTAACAATCCGCCGAATGAAGTGGATACGAAATTAATTGATGGGGATTCCGCAACAAAATGGCTCGCTTTTGAAAAAACAGCAAATATAGTGTTTAAATTTTCTGAGCCTGTGACGATTGTGAAGTATGCCCTTACCTCTGCAAATGATTATGATGGCAGGGATCCTCAAGATTGGACTCTTTATGGTTCTAAAGATGGTTCCACTTGGACAGCTTTAGACTCAAGAAAAGGCGAAGATTTTAAAGAGCGTTTCCAACGTAAAATATACGATTTTGCGAATACAACTGCTTACCAATATTATAAAGTCGATATTACCAAGAATTCCGGTGACAGTATTACCCAGCTTGCCGAGATTGCTTTTTCAAATGGAATTGAGGTTCCAGATCCGCCGCCGGGAGACATGAAGTCACAAATAGGGAAAGGACCAACATCCTCCTACACGGCAAAAACTAATGTAGGTTGGACAGGACTAGGTGCCCTAATGTATTCCGGAACCCATCTTTCCAAAGGTAGAGCTTATTCCTATAACAAAATATATGATGTTGACATTCCAGTAACGAAAAATTCAGAGCTCTCCTATTACATCGCCCCAGAATTTACAGACAAAAATCATAATGACTACTCCAGCACATACGCATCCATAGATTTAGCCTTTTCAGATGGAACCTATCTTCATGATTTAAAAGCAACAGATCAGCATGGGGTCGGATTGAACCCGCAGGACCAAGGAAAGTCAAAATACTTATATGTGAACCAATGGAATTTTATCAAATCCAGGATTGGGGACGTAGCTGCAGGCAGAACGATTAAAAGAATTCTTGTTGCTTACGATAATCCGAATGGACCAGGTGCTTTTAGAGGAAGTATTGACGATGTAAAAATTGAAGGAAATCCGGTTGCGGAAAAATATGACGCGCTTTCTGATTATGTCAATATCCTAAGAGGTACACAGTCGAACGGTACCTTTTCACGCGGAAATAACTTCCCTGCGGTAGCACTTCCGCATGGTTTTAACTTCTGGACACCAACTACCAATGCGGGTTCAGACTGGATTTATCAATACAATGAGAGTAATAACGCGGATAATCTGCCGCAACTTCAGGCATTCTCTGTCAGCCATGAACCAAGCCCATGGATGGGAGACAGGCAAACCTTTCAGGTGATGCCATCTGATTCTAGTGCGGATAAACCGAATGCAAATCGTTCGGCACGCGCCTTAGCTTTTAAACATTCAAATGAAATTGCGAAACCTTATTATTACAGTGTAAAGTTTGAGAATGGAATCCACACGGAAATGACACCGACAGATCATGCTGCGATGTTTAAATTTACTTTCAGTGGGGATACCTCTAATCTGATTTTTGACAATGTAAACAATAACGGCGGACTCACACTTAATCAGGAAACGGGCGAGGTTACAGGCTACTCCGATGTAAAAAGCGGCCTATCAACTGGAGCGACTAGGCTTTTTGTATATGCAAGATTTGATAAACCTGTTGTAAAAAGCGGAAAGCTAACAGGTGGCGGTGGAAACAATGTAACCGGATTTGTTCGCTTTGATACCTCTAAAGAAAAGGTAGTAACAATGAAGATTGCTACTTCCTTAATCAGTGTTGATCAAGCTAAGAAAAATTTAGAACAGGAAATTGGCTCGAATGATACATTTAATAGTTTAAAAGACAAAGCGCAAAAACAATGGGATCAGCAGTTAAGCATTATTGAAGTGGAAGGGGCAACGGAGGATCAGTTAGTAACCCTTTACTCCAATATGTACCGCTTATTCTTGTATCCAAACTCAGCCTATGAAAATGTTGGAACAAAGGAAAATCCTGAGTACAAATATGCAAGTCCATATTCGACAGCAACTGGGCAAAACTCAGAAACGAAGACTGGTGCAAAAATTGTGGATGGAAAGACCTATGTCAATAATGGTTTTTGGGATACGTACCGAACCGCTTGGCCAGCATACTCTTTATTAACCCCGACGATTGCTGGGGAATTAATTGACGGATTTGTTCAGCAGTATCGGGATGGAGGCTGGATTGCACGATGGTCTTCACCAGGTTATGCAAATCTAATGCCGGGAACAAGTGCGGATATCGCGTTTGCGGATGCCTATTTAAAAGGTGTTACGAATTTTGATGTGCAGAGTTTTTATCAATCAGCCATTAAGGACGCTGAAGTGGTAAGTCCGAACGCAGGAACCGGACGCAAAGGATTAACAACATCTATATTTGATGGATATACCAATACATCAACTGGTGAAGGCTTGGCATGGGCATTGGATGGGTATATCAATGATTTCGGTATTGCCAATCTTGCCAAGGCACTAAGTAAAAAGGCAGATAAGAACGATCCATACAAGGAAAACTATGCAGCAGATTATCAATATTTTATCAATCGTGCCCAAAACTATGTGAATATGTTCAATCCGGCTATTGGATTTTTTAACGGACGAACAGCAAATGGAGCATGGCGTTCTACTGCAGACAATTTCAATCCGGCAGTCTGGGGTTACGATTATACAGAAACCAATGCTTGGAATATGGCGTTCCATGTTCCGCAAGATGGGCAGGGGCTAGCCAATTTATATGGTGGGAAGGAAGCACTTGCTGCAAAACTCGATGAATTTTTTAACACACCGGAAACTGGTCTAAATCCTGGATCCTATGGCGGAACCATCCATGAAATGAGAGAAGCGCGGGACGTACGTATGGGCATGTTTGGTTTCAGCAACCAGCCAGCACATCATATTATTTATATGTATGATTATGCCGGTCAGCCTTGGAAGACCCAGGAATTAGTTCGCGAGGTTCTTAATCGCTTATATATCGGAAGTGAGATTGGTCAAGGATATGCTGGGGATGAAGACAACGGAGAAATGTCCGCTTGGTATATCTTCAGTTCACTAGGATTCTATCCTTTGAAGATGGGAACTCCAGAATATGCCATCGGTGCACCTTTATTTAAAAAGGCAACCGTTCATCTTGAAAATGGAAAATCCATCGTAATCAATGCACCGAACAATAGCAAGGAGAACAAATACGTGCAAGGTGTGAAGGTGAATGGAAAAGAATACAGTAAAACTTCTATCCAACATGCCGATCTTATGAAGGGGGCAGTCATTGATTTTGATATGGGATCTAAACCTTCGAAATGGGGCAGTGGAAATGAGGATGCACCAAAATCCATTACTTCCAGCGCAACAGATGGTACAACATTAAAAGCACTGCCTTTACGAGATATGACGGATCATTTGTTGGCTGATGGCAAAGGGACAGTTTCAAGTAAGGGTGAGTTATTGTTTGATAATAATTCCAATACACAGGTAACATTGGATAGCAAGTCGCCTACGGTAGATTATCAATTTAAAGAAGGCAAACGATTGGTGAAAATGTATACTGTAACATCCTCTAGTTCAGGGGCAGAAAAGGATCCAAAATCCTGGGTACTAAAGGGCTCTAATGATGGAGAGAACTGGACTGTGCTGGATGAGCGGAAGAACGCAACCTTCCAGTGGCGCATATATACAAGAGCATTTGAAATAAAGAATCCTGGCAAATATTCTTATTATAAACTTGAAGTCACAGAAAATGGTGGAGCAGATAACACCTCTGTAGCAGAACTAGAGTTGCTTGGTTATGATGATTTAACATCCGACTATGAATCTGTTCAAAAATTAATCGATGATATGAAATCAGAAAAAGAAATCAAAGGGCCAATAGTTGTCCAATTAACCAACAGTCTAAAAAGCTCGCTAGATCATTATAAAAAAGAGCATAAAGATCAGGCTATCAAACGCCTTGAAGATTTCATAAAACATTTGAACAATAAAGGTTTGGAGGACAAGATCTCTGCAAAAGCTAAAAAGGTTTTATCAGCGGATGCTAATCAATTGATGGTACTACTAAATCGGGAGTAGTGGGAAAGAGGGTCGGTTCTCCTTTCCCATTTAAGTGGATACAGGGTTGACTCTTCCATCCACATTTTAAAGTAAACATTAAGAACGATGGGGACGGTTTTTTAGCTTCATTTGTATGGAAGCAAAGAACCGTCCCTCATTTCTTATGGTATGATCATCATTAACCAAAACACATAAGAGGTAGGAACAATGAAAGAATATGTGGAGCAAATCCTGAGAAATGTAAACACAACAAAGGTTCTTGATTTTATTAGAAAGAGAGTAAGAGTGACAAAGGCTGAATTGGCGGAAGAAACTACCTTAACCTTTGCAGCAATTTCCAATATTATTAATGGTTTATTGTCTGCGGGAATGATAAAAGAATGCGGTGAGGGAGTTTCGAGTGGTGGGAGAAAGCCACTACTATATGAATTAAATTCCGAGGCATTATACGTTGTAGGAATTGATGTTTCCATTGATGAACAAATCAGATTCGGTTTATTTACATTCAATACGATTTTAGTGCATGAATTATGCATGGAACCACCTGATGTAAAAGGCCCGAAAGAATATATTCAAATTATAAAAAAAGGTTTTAACTCCCTTTTAGAAAAAGGAAAAATTGATGATGAAAAGATTCTAGGCATTGGTGTTTCCATTCCAGGACCTATTAATTCATCCACTGGAGAGGTTGTTTCCCCTCCCAATTTGCCTCTTTGGAGAAATGTCCCATTAAAAAGAATGCTAGAAGAAGAACTTCATATTCCTATTAAAATAGAAAAGGATGCTAATTTATCCGCTTTAGGAGAGAAATGGTTTGGTGCGGGAAAAGAAGTAAATAATTTAATTTATCTATTCGTCGGAGAAGGGATTGGAAGCGGTGTAATTTTAAATGGAACATTGATTGGAAATAGTGAAATTGGACATTGTACCATTGACAGTGCCGGTCCGCGCTGTAATTGTGGAAACTATGGATGCTTAGAACTAAAAGCTTCAGGATTAGCAATTGTGAAGAAGGTTAAGGAAGGCCTGCAACTAGGTTATCCATCTAATTATCCTTATCCAAGTAGCGAGCAGATTACATTCTCAAATGTTTTAAAAGCCATTGATAGTCAAGATTCCTTCACGTTAAGGATAGTAGATGAAGCGGCCAATTTTCTAGGCATCGGATTAACTAATGTCATCAATAATTTTAACCCTGACCTCATCATCATTGGAGGCAAACTTGCCGAAAAATACGAAAGAATGCTGGAACTATCAGCAGAAATTGCTAGAAATCGAGCATTTGAAGTTTTTCAAAAAAATCTATCCATTATCCCAGGAAAACTAAAGGAAAAGTCCATTATTATGGGAGCAGCTGCACTAGTTCTGGAGGATGTTTTTGGAGAGGGATGAGGGGTCAGGTTCCTCATTCGCTATATACAAATATGAGTATGTGGAAGGTAAAAATGCCAATTAAAAGAGGACAGTAGAATGGCCCTGTCCCCTTATACAAATTATTTAGGTGATTTAATTAATAGTCCTAAATTATTTGATTGTGTTGTATAAAAATCAAATTGACGTTGATTATATATTACATGATTTTTTAGGATTCTTTTTATGTTCATAAGTTGGTAATCATTATATCTTATATAAACAGTAAATAAGGAGTTCTTTAATTTTTCTAAGTCCTGATACTTTATTTGAAACTTACCCAAATTTCCTGTTATCTGAAAATCGCATATTATTTCATTATCAAATCGTTGCCTATCCCTTATTAAAATGGAGTTAATATTCTTTATATAATCCCCGTATATTTCAAATGTTTGATAATACTCATCATTGAGTACGTAGGAATCACGTGCTATGGCTAACATTGGAATTCTGATTAAGTGGTAATCGTCTTGTAAAAATGGAATTTCAAAATACGGTAACCCATCCTGAATTACATATTTTTTATTTTTGTCTTTCTTGAACCATTCGAATAGTTTAATAAAATCCTCTTTTCTTCCTTGAAGGAATAAATCAAGAGCTGATCGGTAAAATGGTATTTTAAATTCCTCTCTAAAGTCATAGCGTAAATCCTTTGTCGTTTGAATGGCTTTTTCCAGTATATCTATAAATTCCTGTTTGTTATTTGAATTTACAAACAGCATACTGTCAAATGTTTTGACAATATCATACTCATAAATTCTATTAAGAACCACTTTTTCCTTTTCAAGCGGTAAATTTTTTGATTTTATATAATCTACCACTTTTAAATCCATTCTTCTTTTATCCAATACATTTGTAACTCTAGTTAAAGAGTTTGGGTTATCGTCCATTCTATTTACATAATAAATAGGTTTTGTAGTTGTAGATACCGAAGTAGCATGAAGAAATACATCGGTGAAAAATAGCTTATCCTCCGCAAATTTCATTTCAGGAAAACCTATATCAAATTTCTTAAGTAAAGATAATCTTACCATTCTAGCGGTTGGTCCCATATGGTAAAAAAAGTGTGGAATATCAAAGGGAGAGATGTTTCTTCTCTCTTTAATAGAAGCAAACTCTCCAATTACACTTTGCTTTTCCGTTTCCACTTTAATTGTCTTGCCAACAACATAATCATCATTACTTTCTTCTAATATATTGTAGAGGGATTCTATACCGCTAATATCAAACCAATCATCTGAATCTAGAAAAGTTATATATTTTGAGGAAGCCAGCTCAATCCCGATATTTCTTGGTAATCCAGGCGATCCTGTATTTTCTTTAAGGGAAACAACGCAAATATTATTATACCGAGATGCGTATTCCTTTATTATTTCCAGCGTACTGTCGGATGAAGAATCATCTACTATAATATATTCAATATTATTAAAACCAATAGATTGTTCAATAACTGAATCCATTGTCTTTTTTATAAATTTCTCTGCATTATATGTTGCTGTTACTACAGTTACCAGTTTATGACGTCTTAAAAGTTTATTTTTAAGACTTTTTGGGTTGTTTGTAATTTCTACTTTATCACTATTTAAAAAATCTACTGCTTTTTGTCGGAATGATGTTGACATCATTAACTACATCTCCATTTCACTTATTAAAAATTAAATATGGACATTATTATTGTTACAAATAACCATAAAACAAAGGCATATTATTGTAACATAATTATATTTTTTTAGAAATATATGGATGGAGTCAGCAGCCAAACTGAAAAATAAAGAGAAATACTCCATACCAACTAAAATATTAAGAGTGAGTTAGGTGAAAAATTTATTGTATTGTGAATTATTTTGGATGAATACCTGATTATAATTAATATATACACTAAATTAAATGGAAATAATAGGATTGTGGAGAGGGTGAGTTTATATTTCAATAAAATAGTTCTATTGACCTATGAAAATGGACCCTTGTTTTCTGGTTTAATTATATTTACATTATGAATAGTTAGATAACTTATGTAACAACTGTCTGCTATTGGGTAGAGATGCTAAGAGAACCCTATGAAGATTAATTTGTATTGCATTTTGGTAATACATTTTATGATTCATAGGGTTTTTTGATTTCTATTTACTAGTAGGGGCTGTTCGCTATTATCTGAGATAAAAGCACAAACAGAGGAGGAAAAAGAATGGGGAATTTAAGGTCTTACAAGTGTATCATTTATTCTATTGCTCTTGTTTTGGTTATGGGAAATGCATGGATGTTTCATAGTTCTAAATCAAACGCAACGGAGATTACCTCCATACCAAATTTACTAATCACAGAAGTAGTTCCAGATACAGATAATTATGCTGGATATGATGCATTTGAGTATGTAGAAATCTACAATAATAGCAGTCAAGAGATAAATTTAAAAGGATATCATTTACAATCAGGAGGATGGGACGCAAAAATTGAAACATCTATTAAAATTGCACCGTGGGATACGGTTCTTTTTTGGACAAGAAGGCAAGAAATTCAGCCTATTACATTAGAAGCTTTCAATCATAATTACTTTGCCTCTTACGAAAGTAAATATGTAGATGAAAGCAAATTAAAGACATTAGACAATATTGGCGGGTTGGTTAATAGTAAGACACAGACAGTCTCGGTATTCGATTCAAACGGAAATGAGGTAGTTCGAGCATCCTACACGGGTGATGTTGTTTACACGAATAAATCGATTACATTTACCTATCCACAGGATGACAGTATTGTAATGCAAACTTTATCCGGAAACGTAAAGCCAACACCAGGCTGGATTGATCCTAATCAGGCACCGCTGAGACCAAAACAAGATGAGGTTGCACCGCAAATACCAGCAAATATTAAAGCGGATGCAGGAAACGGTGAAGTATCAATCGCATGGGACCCCAATCCGGAAACTGATCTCTACCGTTATAATGTTTATAAAAATGGGACATTGGAGTATTCGGTATCTCCCGAAAAATATAATTTTACCATTTACGCCCTGACTGGAAATCGAGATGTTACACTTCAGGTGACAGCTGTGGATACATCTGGGAATGAATCAGAAAAATCGTCACCAATAACGGTTACACCAGCGCATCAAATCATTACTCAAGAAGAGAGGTCTTCGAACGATCGAGATCCTAAATATCAAGGATTGTGGAATATAAGTAAGGATGGTCCGGTCATTCCTGGATTAGTTCAAGATCTTGTTCCGCAAGGACTGGGATAAGAACTGGCTGCTTACCATTAATTATTTGGATGATGGCAGACCAGGGACTTTATGTGTGATTGATGCCACTACGGAAAAATTAATAAAATCTGTTGAATTATATAATGAAGATGGTACACCATACACAGGTCATGCAGGTGGAGTAGCAGTTAGTAAGAACCATGTTTGGATTTCGTCTGAAAATTACTTATTTACTTTAAAGATAAGTAATTTAGTGTCAGCGCAAAATAATGATGAGCTTCAGTTTACCAATCAAATTCCGCTTCCTGTAGAAGCGGCCTATGATGTATATGATGATGATAATGGTATTCTTTGGGTTGGAGAATTTTATGAACCTAACAGTTATCCGACAGATTCATCCCATCATTTAGTCAATCGTGCTGGAGAAATGCAATATGCATGGATGGTAGGTTATAAGCTTAAGAGTAATTTAGATATGCTTTCAAGTGAGCAATGGAATAAAGAATCTGGCCAGCCTGCAACCCCTGACTATGTTTTGTCCACAATTGGGAAGGTACAAGGAGCAATTGTCGAGAAGAAAGGAATATCTTTAGTTACTTCTTATGGCAGAGCGAATGATAGCGTACTGTATCGTTATGAAGCCCCATTAAAAGAGGAACCTCATAAACATGTAAAAATAGGTGGTAAGGAAGTGCCGCTTTGGTTCCTTGACGGGCAGACAACAAAGCCGAGGGAAAGTATCGTTTCTATTCCAATGAATGAAGGTGCGGTTCTGGTTAAAAGCGATCTCTATGTCTCCTTCGAATCCGGAGCAAACAAATATCGGTATACAGGCACGTACCCTAGAGACCGCATGCTGAAGATTGATATGAAAACATTAATGAAAGATGATAGAGACATCGAAAAAGAAGAAAGAAAATAAATAGATAGGTGGGAAAAGGGGACAGGTACCACTTCCCATTTCTTGACCGAGGGCTATGTGGCAGTTCCAGTGTCTCATGCTTGGTTGGAGGTGGGGAAAGGGAGCGGACCCTACATTCCACTGGGACAAGGGGAATCTATCTCTCTGTACTATAAAGTAGTTGACAGACTAATTTAAATATTATATAAATGAATTATCAAACTATATTTGGGTAATTTTATGGCCGGAGATGAAGAGATGCCATAGTCAGGAAAAACATGATGATCCATGTTTTTTTGACTATGGCTTTTGTTGTTTCTTAGAGCCAGTAAAATTACACATCTTAGGGGGAAGGGGAAAATTCATATTATGTGATTTCACTTTATGAAACAAATATTAATAAATCTTTAACTATCTATTAATACCACATTAACACCTTAGTATTATCTTATTCTTGTACAATAAATGAAAATTCGAAGGGGGCATTTTGATGAGTTTCGAGCATTTAGATTCACCGCAATTAAAGCGCTTTCAAAGAAAGGTTACGCTTTTATCAGCGGCGGGTACTTTTCTGGATGGATTTGATCTAACGGTTATTGCTGTTGCGATGCCCTTAATTTTAAATCAGTGGGAAATCGGGCCGGGTTTACAGGGGCTAATTACTTCATCTGCAGTAATTGGATCATTAATCGGGGCATTATGGCTTGGTAATTTAACGGATAAATTTGGGCGAAAAGCAATGTATGTCGTTGATTTATTAGCGTTTGTTGTGTTCGCAGCCCTTACCGCTTTTGCACAGGCACCTTGGCAGCTTATTTTGTTCCGTTTCTTACTCGGAATCGGGATTGGCGCAGATTATCCGATTTCAGCAACCCTTGTTTCTGAATTCAGTTCAACGAAAAGTCGTGGGAAGCATAGCACCTCATTAGGGGCGATGTGGTTTGTGGGAGCCGTTGTTGCTTATATTTTCGGAATTATATTGGAACCAATAGGACCTAGATCATGGAGATATATGTTATTAGTCGGGGCTGTTTTTGCACTTATTGTTTTCTTT
>Ga0224736_1022_pt1 | contig 52852 bp, 51 predicted proteins | sample IA12soil_MG_GH6A_FD_161628 | JGI IMG/M metagenome (GOLD analysis project Ga0224736, IMG submission 161628) | Enriched cells from agricultural soil in Iowa, United States - IA12soil_MG_GH6A(-) | ecosystem: Environmental > Terrestrial > Soil > Agricultural land | place: USA: Iowa | collected 2017-05-08
CAAAAATAAAAAACCACGCCCCTAAAAAGGGACGTGGTTTACGCGGTACCACCCTTATTGAAGATTTCTCTTCCGCTCAAATCGAATAACGGCTCGCCCGTTCTTCACTACTTTACTTTCGCGAAGCAAGTTCATGGAGGTAATTCGTCCTTATCTGTATACTGATTTTCACCAACCATCAGTTCTCTGCAATAGGGAGATAAGACACTACTTTTTCCAATCATAACCTTTATATTGTCTAAAATTCCAAATATTTTTTATATACTAACTGAAAATGAGATAAAAATCAAACTAATATATAAAAATTGTTAAAAATCCTTCTATTCTTATACCCATTTCTTTTGAAATGCCGAAATGCTATCATACTCTTCCTGCAATAACCTCGTTAATCGAATGTAAATTGGTGTTAGATCTTGATAAATGGCAACATGTTCACTATTTGGGGTATGGTGATGGATAGATCCTACCATTTCATTCGCAACCTTAAATGAATCAATCTCTCCAAGACTGTACAAACCAAGAATAGCTGCACCAAGACATGAACTTTCAAAACTTTCCGGGACATATACTTCATGATTAAAGATATCAGACATCATCTGCCGCCATATCTCTGATCTTGCAAAACCACCGGTGGCATGTATTTTTTGTGGTTCTCCAATTAGTTCCACAAGCGCTAAAAGTACCGTATACAAATTAAAGATAACACCTTCCAGTACAGACCTTATAAGATGCTCTTTCTTATGATGCATTCCTAATCCAAAAAAGGAACCGCGAGCATTAAAATTCCACAGAGGTGCTCTTTCGCCAGCCAAATAAGGATGAAAGAGAAGACCATCAGAACCAGGCGTTACCCTATCCGCTATTTCCGTCAGCACTTCATACGGATCCTTCCCAAGCCTATTTGCAGTGGCCACCTCGGAATCTGCTAATTGATCGCGTACCCATCGAAAAATCATCCCCCCATTATTAACTGGACCTCCGATTACCCACTGATTTTCTGTTAAGCAATAACAAAATATTCTTCCCTTAGGATCCGTGATTGGCCGATCAACCATTGCACGAATGGCACCGCTCGTACCAATAGAGACAGCAACCACACCGGGCTCTATTGCGTTAACGCCAAGGTTAGATAATACACCATCCCCAGCTCCCACAACAAAAGGGGTAGAAGATAACAGATTCATTTCATTCGCATAGACTTCATTAAGTCCTACCAACTGATATGTTGTTGGTACAGGCTGTGATAGCTCTCGTTCCGTTAATCCAGCAATCTTCAACGCTTCACTGTCCCACGTCAATGTATGTATGTTAAAAAGACCGGTAGCAGAGGCAATGGAATAATCAATAACATATTTACCAAAGAGCTTATAAAATACATATTCTTTTATAGAAATAAATTTATCCGCACGATTAAACAACTCTGTAAAATCGTTTCGAAGCCAAACTAGCTTGGAAAGCGGGGACATTGGATGGATTGGAGTACCAGTCCGAAGGTAAATTTCATGTCCATTCATTTCCGACTTAATCTTTTTCACCCATTCTGAACTTCTGTTATCTGCCCAGGTGATACATTCCGTTAAGGCTTTTCCTTTATTGTCTACTGCAATGACACTATGCATAACGGAGCTAAATGAAACACAAAGGATATCCTCTGCGGAAATACTGCTCTTTTGAATGGTTTTCTTGATAGTTTGTATGATAGCCCTAAAAATTTCCTCCGGGTCTTGTTCAGCTGTTTCCGGTGTAGGTGAATACATAGGATATTCAATACTATGGTTGGCTACTACTGTCCCATTTTTTGAGTAGAGAACTGCTTTTGCACTAGTAGTTCCAATATCAACACCTATTACATAATTACGACTCATGATGATTAATCCTCCTTGAACCTTTCACAAAACTTTCCCTACTGTATCCTTACATCCAATGATCTCGCACAACTAAAGCGAATCTCCTAGCAAGCGGTTTCAATTAGAATGTTATTAACTCTATTATTATGCTATACTCCAAATAGGAATGCTAGAAAGGGAAATAGCAATGAGACAAAATTGTTTGCCGACCATTCGGTCCATTTATTCCAAACTGAGTGAAAAAGAAAAGAAAATTGCAGATTATATTCTCGAACACCCTGAGTTGGTTATCCACCAAACCATTAACGAAGTAGCTGATTATTTACAACTTGCTGATGCAACAGTATTTCGTTTTTCCAAAAGAGTAGGCTATAAGGGCTTTCAAGCAATGAAGATAGCACTGGCTTCAGAATTTATTGACTCAGAGCCAAATAATATTATTTCAAAAGCAAATACGGAAGAAAGTAAAAGCCCTACCGAGCTACTATTTAAAACGACGATTCATTCCCTTGAAAAAACATATGAACGATTGGATAATAACGCCCTTTCGAAGGCAGTTGAAATAATTCTGACCGCGAATAGAGTGCAATTTTTTGGTTCTGGACCTTCTGCCATTCTTGCTCTTGATACCTTTTACAGATTCTCCAATGCTGGAATAAATGCTTCGGCTTTTTTGGAGACTCAATTTCAATTACTCACCGCTACCCAGTTAAATAAAAATGATGCAGCAATTGTTATAGCACAATCGGATACCAACCAGGAAACACTTTCTATTTTGGAAGCCATTAAGAAGACAGGTGCCACTATTATTACCATAACAGATACTTCTAAATCTCCAATTAACTTAAATGCAGATATTGCTCTTTATTCTTTTACCGATGAAATACATGAGGCAGGAATACTTTCCTTACGAAGTGCGCAGCTTGTATTGCTGGATGTTCTTTATATGAATACGGTCTCGATGATGAAGCAGAAAAGTCAAAACAAAAACCCCACTATATAAATGTGAGGTTTTTTTGTTTGGCTTTCAAATCATTACACCCATTTTTTCTGAAACGCTGCAATTCTTTGATAGTCTTCCTTTAGAGATCTGGAAACATGAATATAAATTGGTGCAAGTTCCTCATAAATTTGAACGTTTTCCTCTATAGGCTTATGATAATGACTTTCCCCGACCATTTCAGAAACTACTTCGAGCGATTCAACTATCCCAAGACTATATAATCCCAAGATTGCAGCTCCTAAACAAGAGCTTTCAAAGCTTTCAGGCACGGACAATTCTTGATTAAAGATATCCGCCATTATTTGCCTCCACAACGGCGATCTTGCAAATCCACCAGTTGCTTGTATTTTTTTCGGTTCTCCTATCAGCTCTTTTAAGGCAAGCAACACTGTATATAAATTAAAAATAACGCCTTCCAGCACAGCTCTAATCATATGTTCTTTCTTATGATGCAAGCCTAGCCCAAAGAATGAGCCTCTAGCATGTGCATCCCACAAAGGTGCCCGTTCACCGGCGAGATATGGATGGAATAGCAGCCCCTCTGCCCCTGGACTCACTTTAGCAGCTATTTCAGTCAGTAAATCATATGGATCTATCCCCAGCCTTTTTGCTGCTTCTATTTCTGAGGCACCCAACTGATCGCGCACCCATCGAAAAATCATCCCTCCGTTATTAACTGGTCCACCGATAACCCAGTGTTTTTCCGTTAACGCATAGCAAAATATCCGCCCCTTCGGATCTGTAATCGGCTTATCTGTTACGGTTCTAATGGCACCGCTTGTCCCAATCGTAACAGCAATCGAACCTGGTTCTATTGCGTTAACGCCAAGATTGGAAAGTACTCCATCACTAGCCCCCACAACAAACGGTATATTTGCTGGAATCCCCATCTCTTCTGCATATTTTGAATCCATTCCTCTTAGTCTGTAAGTTGTTGAAACAGGCTTCGACAATTGATTAGAAGTAACACCCGCTACCTTCAATGCCTCTTCATCCCAACTTAACTCCTGCAAGTTAAACATGCCAGTTGCAGAAGCAATAGAATAATCGACTACAAATTGGCCAAATAATTTATAGAAAACATACTCTTTTATGGAGATGAATTTTGACGCACTACTAAATAAATCATATTGTTCCATTCGCATCCAAAGAAGCTTAGAAAGAGGGGACATTGGATGAATCGGGGTACCCGTACGCAAGTAAATTTGATGCCCATTCATTTCATCTTTTATTTTGTCGGCCCATTTTACACTGCGATTATCTGCCCATGTAATACAAGGGGACAGCGGTCTCCCTTCGGTATCAACAGCTAGCAAGCTGTGCATTGCAGAACTAAAGGATGCACATACTATTTCGGATGGAGGAATAGTACTGGATGCAATAACCTCTTTAATTGTCTTCACCACAGCATTCATTATTTCTTCTGGATCCTGTACAGCAGTATCAGGAGTAGGAGAGTAAAGTGGATATTCAATGTTATGACTTGAAATAATTTTCCCTTTTTCGGAGAATAATACTGATTTTGTACTGGTAGTTCCTATATCTACACCGATGACATACTTTGAACCCATTTCTTTATACCTCCTAAAAACATACCTATAAGTATATTTGCTCTGTTATTTATATAAATTCCTTTTCCTTTACTCTTAAATATTGTATAAAAAGAAAAATTTTTTCATAGTAAACGCGAAAAACTGGCCTCAAGTTTAATCAACCATAGCCAGTATAATATCTATTAAATAAACACATCAATAATTAATGCTAAACCAAATGCTACGAAGGATAGAATGGTTTCCAATACGGTCCATGTTTTTAATGTTTCTGGTACACTTAGCCCAAGATATTCTTTCACCATCCAGAAGCCTGCATCATTAACATGTGAGAACATTAAGGAACCGGCACCAGTTGCAATAACCAATAGTTCAAGATTCACTCCGGTCATATGCTGAATAATCGGTGATACAATACCAGCTGCAGTTGTTAGAGCAACGGTGGCCGAGCCTGTAGCGATACGGATTAACCCAGCAATAATAAAGGCTAGCACTAATGGCGATAATGAAAAATGTTGTGCCATTTCACCGATTGTATCTCCTACACCACTATCAATCAATATTTGCTTAAAACCGCCGCCAGCTCCAATAATAGCAAGGATAGAACCAACTGGTACAAAACATTCTTCTACTAATGTTTTCATTCGATTCTTATTTAATCCTTGACGGAAACCAAGAAAATAAATAGCCGCAAAAACGGAAATTAATAGAGCGATTAAAGGACTTCCGATGAATCCAAAGAATTTTTTCACCCCACCAGATAATCCAATAAATGGAACTAACGCTGAAAATATCATAAGAATGACAGGTAGTAATATAACAAGGAATGAAATACCTGTTCCAGGAAGTTTCTTGTTGTCTATATCCTCCATTTTAATTAGCCCGGATTCTTGTTCAGGATTTATACGTTTTGTAATCCATTTCGCAAAAACTGGGCCTGCAAGAATCGCGGAAGGAATCGCAATAATAAGAGAGTATAAAAGTACCTTTCCCATATTGGCATTATAGATTCCAATTGCTGCAATTGCGCCCGGATGCGGCGGAATCAAGCCATGTGCGATGGATAAACCTGCAATGGCTGGCAATCCAATAAGCAATAAGTTTTGCTTCGATGTTTTGTGCAGTGATATAACTAAAGGAAGAACAATCAATATCCCTACTTCAAAAAATACAGGAATACCAGTAATAAAACCTGCAAGAAGCATCGCCCACGGAAGTCTTTTTATCCCAAAAGTACGGACAAAGAAATTAGAGACCTGTATTCCCGCACCTGACTCTGCCATTAATTTCCCTAAAATCGTACCAAGAGCAAGGATTCCAACTAAATGCCCTAATGTACCACCAACACCTGTTTCAATACTAGTAACAATCTTATCTAGGGATAAACCCGAGAAAATAGCGAGAAATAAAGTTGCAACTAATAAACTTATAAATGCATGCCATTTAAAAAATGTAACTCCGATAATTACGATAATAATAGATAATAGTGCTACAACTAAATGAAACATTTTTTCGCTCCTCTTTATTCTGAAGTGTCATTCTTAGATCTTGCATACATATCGATATAATATCTACTGATTATTTCAAACGTAAAATGAAAGCACTTTCAATACATAAACTCATTATACGAAAGAAAATTTTTTTCATCAATACATTTTGAAAATTTTTTTCATATTTTTCAATTCTGCTAAATTGCAAAATAAAGAGGCTCTGGATACAACCCAGTTAAAGTCAAAAAAAAACGTATGAAATCTAATTTAAAAAACTTGATTTCATACATTTTTAATATCTAGGCTGAAACCGATTTCAATGTTTTTTTGTCCTATGTCCCAGCCTCTATTTATCTCACAATTCAAATGAGTACTCTCTCTCAACCTTACAAATCCGAACAGAATAATTTTGATACCACTCTTGTTTCCCCTTTTCCTGTGCTATTTTATGAGCCTCATTTTTCTTCCAATTACTAATAGCTTCTAAAGACTCCCAATAAGAAACAGTAATACCTAGCTCATTATCCCTTGCACTTTCAATACCTAAAAATCCTGGCTGCTTGGAAACTAAACGTTCCATTGCTTCTGCCATTTTTCCGTATCCTCTATCACCTGTTGTTCTTTGCGAAATAAATATTACGGCATAATATGGCGGCTGAAAAGTTCTCTTATTTCCATTCATATTGTTTTCCTCCATTTAATTAAATATCGTTAAATGAAACTAATTTAACGGACTCCAGAGCTGTTATTTTTGTCTAAGAAGCTCCGTTTTCCTATCTTCACTGCTATAGAGTCCCGTTATACTGTTTTATGAATAAAGGTACTCTATGTTCGCTAAAGCTTCCAACTGGAAGTTTTTTATGAAAATAGCGGATTCAATGTCGGACTCAAAAAAACTCATGGTTCGTAGTCTTCGGGATTAGGAAATCCAAGAACTTCCACAATTCTTGCATGAATATGCTTACCATTTTATCTATTATGAAAGTCCCATCTACTACGCTAAATCGGAATTGGGTTTGATCGTATTTAGCTTTTCGAGGTATGCAAATCTACCATTATTTAATAATCTCTCATATCAAATTGAACATCTTCGATAGGGCTATTCTGAAAATCGCTTATTATTCACGTGCTTATGCAATATCTATGGTATATCGATAAATACAAATTTATATGTTCACTTGCTCGCGAATGTTTATATGCAACGGAAGTCTAACACAATAAATTTCAGAGATTCCGCGCGCAGCAATTCCTAATCCGCAATAAGAGAAGTCAATTCCCCTTCATCATAATCAGCCCCATTTTCCATCGATTTGAGCATATCATCCGGCTTATTAAAATGGTTAATCATTAAAAAAGAGAGCTTTCGAGTTGCCTAATTATTCGTTGAGAACCTTGGTTATTATTGTTTTTCTTCCACCTGAAACAGGAGCAATTGCAATAATAAATGGTGATTTTCCTTCAACCATATTTTCCTCCTCACAGTTTAAGTATCCCCTAATCAAGGAATCTATTATTATTATGCAGTACATACACTTAAAAAAACTCATTTAATCCGTTTACAAAATAATCGTATTCCTTATAATTAATTATTTTCTCCCCGTATCCCTCAAAGAAAATTTGCCTATCAATTTCATCTTGGAACAAATTAGGTTTCGGACGAATTGCTATAGAAACATCATATCTAGGATCTCCATAGGCTCCACCGCTCCAATCAATAATGCCTGTAATGATTCCATCAGACACTAAAACATTATCAATCGTATAATCTCCGTGGATTAGTGTGTTTTTACCATTTCTAGGTTTACTTGTTTTAATTTTTTCTAATAATGCTATATCTCCTTCCACCTTATAATGATTCAAATTATATGCAGCAAGTAATAACATATTGTCAATCCACGGCCGTACAGTCTTTAGTTCCTCAGGGCAAGGTATTGTATGGATATTGAATAAGGTTTTTCCATAATTAAATATCATTTCTCTTCTCTTGTTCCTATTCTCTAGATTAGAAATAGCAGTCCTTAAAGTCTCTCCCTCAATACATTCCATCAAAGCCCAGCACTGATCCAGTTGTTTTTGCTCAACAAACATTTTCACTTTAGGAATTGGAAGATTTGTTTCATTGGTTAAACAATTTATTACAGATATTTCTTTGTTTAACCAAGAACAAAATTGCTTTCCCATCGTCCTTTTCAACACATAGATGCCCTGATCACTTTCAATAATGCCTACATTAGAAGTATATCCCTGCCTTGGGAATCGAACGGAGTGAACGTTTCTTACATACTCTATTATCTCCATTGGAATTTCTCCCATTTGAAACGGTTGCAATTCTGACACCTCTCCCTATATATCTGAAACCATTGATGAATACATAGAACAGTTACAAGGTTTAATACCCCAAGCCTTCGTCTATAAATTCTAAGTCCCTTTTTCTATACGCCTTTTCCCAATCTGTATTTAAAAAATTCACCCAACGAGAGTGCATATTCCCGCTTATATGCTTTATTAAGATTGCAATATTGTTAGATTCTTCACTGGGCTTCCAATGTAATTCCTCTTCAGATAGTTGCTTAAAAGCCTTCTCCGCTCGTTCCTTAAAATGCTGAATTACAACGGAAAGATATTGATTTTCTAATTCACTCAAGTCTTTCCCTCCCTTTTTTTAAAAAATTATCAAGAGATATTCATTTTCTACGATTCCCTTAACTATCCTGTTTTGGACATCAAGTGTTAAATAACTTTCACTATTTACACGAGGGCACTAAAGCTTATTAAGCTATAATAAAAGTAGAACAACTTTTCTCTAACGCACAAAATAAAGGAGATATTAAAAATGTTCCTTTCAGAACTGAAACAAGAAGAAAAAACAGCTTTTCTTGAATTAGCTTCTCTTATCGCTAAAATTGATCATAAACAAACAATTTATGAAGATTCCATTTTAAACAAATATAAAAAGGAAATGGAAATTGATCATTATAAAATACAAGGGTTAGAGATGGAGGACATCCTTAAAGTTTTTAAGAGTGAACGCTCCAAAAATATTGTTTTAGCGGAAATCCTTACCCTTATCTTTTCAGACGGGGTTTTTCATGAATCAGAAAGGGAATCCCTTCAATTGATTAAAAAGCATTTCGGGTTTAAACCTAGCGAATTTTCAAGTTACAAGGACTGGATAGATAAAATTAGAGAGTTATCAAGCCATGAAGAATATCAAACAATAGGATAGTTTTATCGCCAGCTTACAAAGAATGATTGGAAAATCGAATCCAATCATTCTTTTTTCATTTTCTTCCCCAACATTTTTATATAGGAGTACAGTTAATTGAATATAAATCCTAGTTATACGAAATCGGCAGGAAAAATGTTGCATTGTTCAATTAGAAATAACGCAAGAAATCATCTTTTCTATAGTTTCATTCCTGAAACATTTCTGAAGCATTTCTTAACAGTTTTTTTAAAAAGCTTTAATACCCCCTTAATGAACGTCCAATATAATGAATGTAGATAATTTAAAGGAGGCTCGCATAATGACAATCCAAATAGTAGTAGATGAAATTTTGGGTGGAGGAAAAATAGAAGTCACATTGGCAAAATATATTGGTTTATCTCTGACGAAAAAGGACGTGCAAATTGTCAAAAATGCAGTAAAGAAAAAAGATGAGCAACAAATATACCACGCTGTTCAAACTATTTTGCAGAAACCTCGTAATCGAAAACTACTGAATTAATTTGCAGCTTCCTGCCATTTACCGATTTCCTAGTAATATAGGCAATAATCTTAAATTGACCGATTCTAAAAGATAATTCAGGCATAACCCGGAAAAATTCTGCCAAACCACTATAAAAAAGGCCCCGCCAAAGCGAGACCCACATTTACATTTCCTATTCATACAAATGGCAAGCAACATAATGCCCGCTTCCGACTTCTTTCATTTCTGGGTCTATTTCCGCACATTTTGCGGTTGCAAACGGGCAACGTGAACGGAAGCGGCAGCCTCTTCCTATTTCTAATGGACTAGGCAACTCACCTTGTATGGACTCTGTACTTGCCCTTTGTGCTTTAATTGGATCTGGAATTGGGATGGCGGATAAAAGTGCTTTTGTATATGGATGCAGCGGGTTTTGATACAATTCGTTACTATCCGAAATTTCAACCATTCTTCCTAAGTACATGACACCAATCCGATCCGAAATATGGCGGACCATCGAAAGATCATGGGCAACAAATAAATAAGTGAGACCCATCTCCTCCTGTAAATCCTCCAGCATATTGATTACCTGAGCCTGTATGGAGACGTCTAAAGCGGAGATCGCCTCATCACATAAAATAAACTCAGGATTAATCGATAATGCCCGCGCAATGCCAATACGCTGGCGCTGACCACCACTGAACTCATATGGAAATTTCTCCATATCCTGCTTGTTCAGACCTACTTTCTCAAGCAATTCCCCAATCTTTTCTCTTCTTTCTTTTTTTGATAGATTCGTATGGATCTCTAAAGGCTCCTCAATAATCTCCCCAACATTCATATACGGATTAAGGGAGGAATAAGGATCCTGAAAAATAATCTGCATTCTTTTGCGATAAGGTTGTAGTTCTTTTGAATTTAATTGTGCAATATCTATCCCATCAAAAATAATTTCTCCATCAGTCGCATCATATAATCGATTAATGGTTCTGCCCAGCGTTGATTTCCCACAACCGGATTCACCGACAAGTCCAAAGGTCTCGCCTTTATTTATGTAGAAAGTCACATCATCGACTGCTTTCACATATTGATTCTTTTTTTGAAGAAAAGATGATTTTATGGGAAAGTACTTTTTCAAATGGTTTACCTCAATGAGTTTTTGCTTGTTGTTATCACTCATTGTTTTCCTCTCCTTCCCAAGCTAAAAAGCACATACTTCTTTGTGTATCCGAAAAATTTTTGTAAGCTGGCATGTCTGTAAAACATTTTTCCATCGCTAGCTCACAGCGTTCCGCAAAAGGACAACCTTTCGGAAGATTATTTAAGGAAGGCGCAGATCCTTTAATTGGCGTCAATCTACTTTTTTCTGCCTTATCCATTCTCGGAATGGAGCTTAGTAGGGCTTTTGTGTATGGATGCTTAGGAGAATAAAAAATTTCAGTAGCTGTACCTTCCTCCATAATCATCCCGGCATACATTACCACAATCCTGCTACAGAGGCTCGCTACCACCCCTAAATCATGGGTAATGAGGACGACAGACATATCATTATCACTTTTTAACTTTTTTAATAGATTTAAAATTTGTGCCTGTATAGTGACGTCCAAGGCAGTTGTCGGTTCATCGGCAATTAATAACTTTGGATTGCAGGATAATGCCATAGCAATAAGCACCCTTTGCCGCATACCTCCGCTAAACTCATGTGGATATTGATTTGCCCTTGTTTCTGGCGATGGAATACCGACTCTTCTTAACATTTCAACGGCTTCCTTTTTTGCCTCTGGCTTTTTCATTCCTCTAACTCGTACAAGCAACTCAATAAGATGGTCCCCTACTTTTTTTAGCGGATTTAAAGCAGTCATCGGATCTTGGAAAATCATTGCAATTTCTTTCCCTCTAATTGCTCTTTTTTCTTTCATGGAAAGTTTCTCAATATGCTGTCCATTTAAGATTACTTCTCCGCTATCAACCTTCGCAGTTTTCGGAATGATCCCCATTATGGATTTCATTAAAATACTCTTGCCGCTACCAGATTCGCCAACAATTCCTAGAATTTCCCCTTTTTGTACAGATAGGTCTATCCCGCGAATGGCTTCAAGCCTTGTTTTTCCGTCATAAAAAGTGGTCTTTAAATTCTTTACAGTTAATAACGAGTCACTCATAACATCCACCTCCTATTTCCCCGTTTTCGGTTCAACTATCACACGAAGAACATCGCCCAATTTATTAAATGAATATACGGTCAAGACAATTAACAAACCTGGTAATATTGCCATATATGGAGCACTTCCGAGGTTTCCTTGTGCCGTTTGAAGCATACTCCCCCATGATGATAAAGGTTGTTGAACACCTAGTCCCAAAAAGCTCAGCGCCGATTCCATTAAGATTGCATTTGCAATACTTACGGTTGATGCAACAATAAATGTTGGCAATGCCCCTGGAATGATATGCTTAAAAATGATTTTCCAAAAGGATTGTCCTGAGGCCTTCGCATACAAAACATATTCCCGCTCTTTTATTGATAAGGTTTCCGCACGTACTAGTCTGGCTGTCCCCATCCAAGTGAATAATCCAATAACAAGGATGATTGCTTTCAATCCTGGGGTCAAAAAAATACTGATAACCGTTACTAATATCATCCATGGGATGGAAGAAATGATATCGACAATCCTCATAAGGAGGTTATCTACTTTACCTCCAAAATATCCACTTACAGTCCCTACTAATACACCTATGCATGTAGATATAGCCATGGCTAAAATTCCTACTGTAAGAGATATTCTCCCTCCATATAAAGCCCTAGTTAAGTAGTCTCGGCCAAGCTCATCCGTTCCAAATAGATGACTGCCGCTCGGTTGTTGTAAAACCTTTCCGACATTTACTGTATTTGGAGAATAAGGAGATAGAAAGGCAAAGATAGAGGCTAGTATAATCAAAGAAAGGAATATAAATGCAAAAAGTGCTAGCTTGTTAGACTTTAATTCTTTTTTTAGCTTTTCCATTCTTCTATTTTTTTGTTTTGCCATTTCTGTCACCTCATTTCCTTAATTCTAGGATCAATAATGCAATATAAAATATCCGATATTAAATTTCCTAAAATAACTAAACTAGCGGAAAACAGCATGATTGCCATCACAACAGGATAATCAAATCCTTGAATGGCTTTCACAAAATATGGACCAATTCCCGGCCACCCAAAGACAGTCTCCGTTACAAAAGCACCTGTAACAAGCATCGGTAATGACATTCCAACAATGGTTACAAGCGGCAATAACGCATTTCGAAGAACATGTTTAAATAGAATGGCTGTACCAGACGATCCATACGCTTCCTGCACCATCACATAATCCTCTGATAGCTGACCTATTGTTGAAGACCGAACATAACGAATTAATTCTGGTAAAAAAGCAATCGTCAATACTACACATGGCAAGAAAAGGTGGTGGAAGAAGTCAGAAGTCGATCCTTCCATCCCGATCGTATGCATGCCAAGAATCGGAAACAACCCCATCTTATAACCAAAAATAAAAATAAAAATCATCGCTAACCAAAAGCTCGGAATGGCAATCCCGATTGAACTAAAACCATCAATGATTTTATCTAGTAATTTTCCCCTATTCGCACCTGCTATAAGACCAAGAATAATCGCTAGAATCAGTGCCAATACATATGCCGGCAAAACTAGTACTATCGTATTTGGAATTCTTGAAATCAAATCCTCTGAAATACTTTGGTGGGTGACAAGAGAATACCCGAAATCTCCATGTAAAATTCCTTTCATCCAATCAAAGTATTGAATATAAGCAGGATGATCCAGTCCGTATTTTGCCTTTATTAGTTCAATGGTCTTTTGTGACATATTAGGTGTTGTCATTGAATCAATCGCATCATATGGCGCCATTTGCATGAGTGAAAAACAGATGATGGAAATGATAATCAGCATGGGAATCGCCTGCAAAATTCTTTTTAAAATGTATTTTGCCATCGCTTTTACTCCTTACCTAAAACTGTGTTTGTTTACTAAAAGTTGAGGGTTATGCATCTTTTCTCGAGTGCAAGAAACAGTTGCAACCCAATTTATACTTTGGAAAGAGTTTACCTAAAAAGAAAGATAAACAGCGTGATAGCCGTTTATCTTTCTTTTCCATACATTATTTATAAGAAAGCTTTGACATATCCTCAAATGTATACACTGGAACCAAACCGGCTTGATCAATTCCTGTAATATTTGAGTCGATGGCGAGAATTCGTTTATTTTCTGTAATCGGATAGAATGCTGCGTCATCAATAATTAATTTTTGAATTTTTTCATAGATTGCTTGACGTTTCGCATCATTAGTCTCCACTCTACCTTTATTAAACAATTCATCTACCTCAGGATTGCTATAGTGCATATAATTACTTGGACTTCCTGTTATAAATAAGGAATTAAATGTATCTGGGTCAATTCCCATAATAAATCCATTTAAATACATATCAAAATCAGTTTGAACTTTTTGAAGCTTTTGGCTTAATGCATTTGCATCCATTCCAACTAATTTCAAATCAATACCCACCGCTTTAAGATCCTGCTGCATAACGGCGGCTTGCTTTTGTTGAATAGGATCACTTCCTGTATAAGCTAGTTTAAGAGATAAGCCTTTCACACCAGCTTTCTTCAAAAGATCTTTTGCCTTACTTACATTAAAATCATGCTTATCTACATTTTCTGTATAGTAAGTTGCTTTTCTAGGTAAGAATGTATATGCTGGAGCTGCATAATCACTAGATAAATAGCTTGCTTTAATAATTTCATCCCGGTTTAATGCATATGCTATTGCCTGGCGAACTTCTTTTGATTGTACCGCTTTTGAGCTCAAGTTAAATGCCATGTAACCAATGCGGCCTTCATCATATGGTTTAAGCGTAACTTTCGTATCATTTTTAAATTTTGCCACATCAGAAGGCTGGATAATTAAAGCATTAATCTCTCCGCTTTGAAGCGAGATGTTAGCTGTATTCGCATCTTCAATAATACGGAATACTATTTTATCGATTTTTGGTTCTCCTAAGAAATAATCCTTGTTTTTCTCAAACGTAACACTTTCGCCGGCCTTATATTGTACAAGCTTGTAAGGACCTGTTCCGACTGGTGTTGCATTTTTAGTACTATTAGCGATATCCTTTTCCCCTTCATAAATATGCTTTGGCATAATAAAGATATTTCCAAGGGACTCCATTGCTCCCATACTTACTTCCGGAAGCTCAAATTTTACTGTATAATCATCTACCTTGACTACTTTCACCGGCTTGTTGTTAAAGATAAGCATACTTCTTGCCCATCCACCGTTTGATTCCTTTAACATTTGATCATAAGTGAATACTACATCATCTGCAGTAAATGGCTTACCATCTGACCATTTAACATCTTTTCTTAATTTTGCTGTATATGTTTTGAAATCTTTAGATGGTGTCATACTTGTTGCTAAAAAATACTTCACATCATCTTTTCCGTTATACATATATAAAGGTGAATAAATCGCTTTAATTTCCATGAGGCCAAAACGATCACCTGTTGTAATAACGTTTACAGAATTACCTGGGTCTCCGCTAATTCCATATATAAATGTATTTGATTTAGCTGCCGAACCAGTAGATTTATCATTGGATGCACTATTGGAATTTGATGAACATCCTGATAAAACAAACACAAAGCTTAGCAATATAGCAGCAAATAAACCAATCTGCTTTTTCATCACTTGTTCCCCCTAAGTTGGTTTTTTCTTTGTAAAACCAAATATAAAATAACGGAATAAACAGTTTTTTATGTACAAAATTCAATTCCGATTAAATCTATATGTTTTACAGATTATAAATATACGATATTATAATATCGAATTCAATCATTTTTCTTTCACATTAAAAAAATCGGAATTACATGAAAAATCCATGTATAATGAATTGTGTTATTAATAGGGGGATTCAAAATGACTACAGTAAAATTATCTATGCCGATCGGACTGCAATTAGAAATGGCTCGTACAGGTTGTTTATCAAATGATCATTTACTTGAAATATGTAAATCGAAGGATATTCATGCTCTAAAACATCTAAATCAGGATGCTGAGGACTGGAAAATGCTTTTTCAATTTGCCGAGGAGCATTGGGAAGAGTTTCAAGAAGCGGTACAGGTCGGGTACAAATTCAAGTTTGTTACTCGGAATGGTTTAAAACATTTTATGATTTATCGATATGGACTCGAAGAAGGAACAGACTTCGAATGTGGAGAAACGTATTTTGATCAAATCAAATTAAAAGCTGATCAAGTTTGTGAACTTGAAAGGATGATTACACAAAATTGGAGAATAAAACGCCTGACTGCAGAAAATAATGGCCTTGAATTAATCCGAATTGAACGGTCAGCACAATAGGAAAAGAATAGCATACCATAAAAAAACAACTTGAAAGATTAAACGGATTTTTTAATGACAAGGTGATGATGGGAATTATCGGTCATACGTTTAGAGATAGATCTATCATTTTTGCATGATTTTAGGTTAATTAAAGAAGCCTGGGTCCGCTAGAAATTTACAATACTTCAATTAAGCGCATGAATTTCCATTACCTATCCATGCGCTTGCTTACTTAATATAAATCAAACATATTAACCTCATACCCCAGTTCTTTTAGATAGTTAAAAAACTGGCCACGATGATGGAAGATGTGTGTGGTACTTTCCGTCAGCCACTTCACCTGAGTATGTCCTTGCATATCTTCTGCAAAATAAAATGGCTTTGATATTTTTTCAAAAAAGTCTCTTTCAGAAAGTGAATCGTAATACCCTTTGAACTCTTGATATCCTTTTTTCAAAACATCCGCTAATTCCAATGCACTGCCTGTATGAAGTTGATTTTCTAACTCGCGTACTTCTTGCTCACTTTTTTCTTGCCCAATAGCCAAATCAATGGCCGGAATCTGAACTAAATGGTTAGCAAGCTCGAGTAATGTTCTCATATTCTCTCGCGGGTGATAATCCCAATCCTTTTCTTGAACCTTCGATAATAAGTTGGTTATCGTACGAACGGCAACTTCCCACTCTGAAAACAATACCTCTTTCATTTTGCTCATACCCAAGTTTAAAACCTCCTTTTTGCATACCATTTCGATAAATAACTAAAAATCCCTCCCAAAAAAGGAAAAACCCAGCTATTACGGCTGGGCACCTTGGCATTAGAAAGTTTTCTTTCTTTTTCGGAATATCGTTAACGCAACATACAATAGAATCACTATTACTGCGATAATCATGATAGGCTGAACGTAAGGTTTCGCTATTTCATTTACTTGTTCCCAATTTGAAGCCAGTTTATGACCTAGATAGATGAATAGAATTGACCATGGGATTGCAGCAAGACCCGTGTATAAAGTAAATTTGCCAAAATGCATTTTCGTGATCCCTGCAGGAATGGAAATCGCATGTCTTACAACAGGAACAAATCGAGCGGTGAAAACTACTCCAGATCCATATTTATCAAACCACTTCTCTGCAAGTTCAATATGATGTTCATGAATAAAAATATATTTACCAAATTTCTTAAGAAATGGTCTACCGCCGTATGCACCAATCCAATATATAATCATTTGGGCAAAGGTTCCCCCAATAACACCAGCTATTGTTGCTCCAATAAAGCTGACGTCACCCTTTGACACAAGGTACCCTGCAAAGGCAAGTACAATTTCACTCGGTATAATTTCAATTGCCAATCCTAGTATTATTCCTACGTACCCAAGACCTGCAAAGGTTTGTAATAAAGAGTGTACTATATCTCCCATTTTTTGCCTCCATTATATCGCTATTCAAGTTAATAGACTCCCTTTTATATTTCAAAGTTCATATAATTTCACAAAATGACAGCCCGAGCCCTCTATGCCCAGACTTCCGTATCTTTCATATAAGCAGTTATGTATAGTATAACTCAAGCTGACCGATGATTAAAGCAAGCAAATGTGGAGAAGCTATGTCAGACTACAGATATGTTCAAAGGGTTTATTCTTCGATGATATCCCCTTCTTTCTCCATGAATTGCTTCGTAAAACGAAGCCACTCCCTGGCTGCAAATGATAAATACCTATCTTTTCTCCAAATAATGCCGAGCTTCCACGGAATAATCGGATCGATCAGTGGAATGATAGTGACACGTTCTTGATCCAGATGCCTGCATATCGCCTCTGGAAGTAATGCAATGCCTAAATTAGCTGCAACCATTTCACTAATAAAATCCCATTGGGAGCTTTCATAGATAATATTTGGCTGATACCCAGTACGAACGCATTCTGTGATTATACGATCGTGAAGAGCAAAATCCTTCCGAAAAAGAATAAAATCCTCATGTTCCAGATCCTTTAGGTGCACCACTTCTTTTTTGCTTAATGGATTTGTCGGGTGAATTAAGACCCTTAATTGTTCATTTACAAACGAAAACGTATGGAAAATATCATCCTTCGTCGGCAATACTACAACACCAAGATCGAGCATCCCATTTCCAACATCTGTTTCTATCTTTTTTGCCCCGTCTTCAAAAAGCTGTACCGTAATTCGTGGATATTGCTTATGAAACTCCTGAATTACCCTAGGGAAAAATCTTGACCCAATCATCGGCGGCAGACCAATTTGAATATTCCCTGTCTTTAATTCCATTAAATCATCAAGTTCAGATGATAAATTTTGAAAAGATTTAATGATATTCTGCGCTTGTCCAAGCAGAACCTTACCCGCATCTGTCAGCTTGACCTGTTTGCTTGATCGATCAAATAAGGTAACCCCCAATTCATCTTCAATACTTTTTATCATTTTACTAATGGTCGGCTGAGTCACGTAGAGCTGCTGTGCAGCTTTTGTAAAGTTCCCATACGTTGCAACGGCTACGAAATACTGCAAATGTTGAATATCCATTTTCAACCACTCCTATCAATGTGATTCTACAACTATCAATTATTATTAATTTCCACTCAAAGTTTTGAAGCATAACCAAACGGAATGTTCATTATTCGATATATTCATTTTACCTATCGTTCATGCTGCTGTACACTTTCAATGGGGTGAAAATCAATTATGCGAAACTTTATCAAAGGATTTATTCAAGTGGCTATATTAGTTGCTTTTTCTTATATAATGGGGAAAATCTCCAACATGCTGCACATTGGCATACCTGGCAGCATCCTAGGTATTATCATTCTGTTCATTTTATTAAAAACTAAAATTGTAAAACTGAAATGGATTGAAGTTGGAGGAAATTGGTTATTAGCAGAATTCCTTCTTTTTTTTATTCCGTCTGCAGTTGGAGTGATCCAATACAAGAGTATGCTAATGGATAATGGTCTTAAAATTATTAGCATTATTATTTTAAGTTCTGCATTAGTCATGACATGTTCCGGATTCATTGCGGAAAAAATTATGCATAGAAAGGAGGAGAAACATATATAATGGTCGGATTCTTATGTTTGGTTTTAACAGTGGGAATCTACTGGGCAGCGAAATGGGGTTATAAACATTTAAAAAAGATATACTTAACACCTCTTTTAATCGCACCAATTCTCATTGTTGCCATTTTATTAATATGTAATGTTTCTTATAGTGGATATGAAGACGGCGGCAAATGGCTGACTGAACTTTTGCAGCCAGCAACAATAGCGTTTGCCATTCCGCTTTACAAATTTTATCCTGTATTAAAAAAACATTTTAGCGAGATTCTTTTAAGTGTATTAACCGGTTCATTAATTTCAGTCATCGCATCTGCCTTCATGGCTGTATTTTTACATTTAAATAAGTCATTGATTCATAGCATTATCCCTTATTCCATCACAACTCCTATTGCAATGGGGGTTTCGTCCAAGATTGGTGGAATTCCAACAATAACCGCTATCTTTGTTATTATAACTGGAATAACAGGAATGATACTCGGACCTATGATTATTCGTATTTTTAAATTCAGAAGTGATGTTGCGCACGGAGTGTTATTAGGAACAAGCTCCCATGGTGCTGGAACATCAAAGGCATTAGAGATAAGCAGCTCAGCTGGTGCCATTTCAAGCGTTTCGATGATTTTGGCTGCCTTGATGTCGTTCTTCATATCTCCGCTTCTCATTAATTATGTTTTTCCGTTCTAGTTCCCTCAAATATAGATTAATAAAATTCAAAAACGCTTGGGGTCATTCCTCCTAAGCGTTTTTGAATTATCGAGCAATTCACCAACGGCTTCAATCTAATCGTTTATACTAATCATTTAGTCCCTTTCCATCCAGAATTTTCTGCATGTATTTTTGAACCCTTGATTCTCTGGTTTTGGATTGTTTAGCTTGAGAAAAATAATAGATATACGCTCTTTGCCGTCCCGGGGTTAATGCTTCAAAGGCGGTTTTCAACGCTGGGATATTATCTAATTTATGTTGAAACTCTTCCGGAATTTTGTATTCTTCTGTTTTTTTGAAATTCACTTCTAAACCAGCCATTTCCACTTCAATTGCTTGATTAATATAAGCCTTCAAGATGGATTCCATTTCAACTATTTCTTGAACATTGGTAAAGCGAATCTGACGCGCAGCCTGGACATTCTCAGTTTGTTGGATTAAAATCCCTTCGCTGTCCTTTAACAAGGCACCTTTGTGAAACAGCAGCGCACAATATTCTTTAAATCCATGTATTAAAACAATGTTTTTATTCTCATACGTATAGCAAGGATGCATCCATTTAAATTCTTCGGTCAACTCACAGTCAAGAACGATATTTCTTAACTTTTCATATTGTTCCTTCCACTTTTTTGACTTACTTATGAATTCATCTACCTTAGGATTCGTTCTGCTTTTTGCCATTATATAACACCACCACCAAATTGAATCTTCAAACTCTAAAACCCATGGTTATTAACGTAGTAAATTCAGTATATTTCTAGACAATATTTTAGCATATAAGATAGATTATTTATTTTTGCAGTATAAGAATAATAAATAAAAATAGCAAACCATATCGTAATTACTTAGTCTGCTATTTCATATGATCGTCCTTTTATTATTTTGCCTTCAACTGCTTTAAATGATGCTGATCGTGTTCTACTTCCCCTTCGACATATTCTTGAAGCGATATTTTTCTTTCCTTTATGGTAAAAGTTTTCGTTAAGTCTTTACCCTGCAATACATTTATGATCATTTGCCGATACTTTAAAGCCCCAGCTATTATCTGTTGACGGCTTACTCCAGAATGTGCATACTCTTCTGCCTTTTTGTTCATTTCTCCTACTTGGCGTTCCGTAATCCCTACTAAGTCTTCCCCTTTTAACATGTGCGGCAATCGTTCCTCGTAAAAGAAACGATCCCAAAACATCATGTGCGCAATAATCGCCGCTTTCGACCATTTCCCTTCCTTGTATGGTTTAAAAAAGCTGTCATCCTCTTTTCCCTCCATACTATTTAGATAGTCAATCCAGGCTCCTAATGTCCCCATCTTTCACACCCCACTTTTTCGATTCCTTACTAATTCTCCATGAGATTGATTTTTTCCTTGTATACTTTATAGTGGAAGATCTCGTTTTGAAAAAATAAGAATTGCCAAAGTGTATAAAACAATACCCGAAAATCCCAACGCCAGTGATATGGGCAAAATATTAACAGTACCTTTAGCAATTCCAGATGGATCAAAGGTTGAAAAGACAGTGAAATATTTTAACCAGTCATAATCGGTACTCATTTTTGCAACTAAATGGATGGCAAAGAAGATAACTGATAGGCCACCGGATACTGCCAGTACTCGCTTTTCATCATTAAACACACAGGAAAAGAAGAAGGAGTAGCCGCTAATCACAAAGAACAACAGAAACCCTACTACATTCATTTGAATAAAATTTGATACTTCAAGATCATTGCCTTTAATCATCAAATCCGAGCCAATTAAAACAGTAGCGATGGTAATCACAGTGATAAGTAATAATCCGAAAATAAGAATGGCAGCTTGCGTCACTGCAACTTTCGTACGGGAAGCAGATGTTGAAAGCAAATATGCCATGGAACCCCTGTCTACTAATCGAACCATTAACTGTGAGGAAAGGATAACACTATAAATCATCAAAATGAGAAGAAACAGTAATCCATAAAATTCACCTGCTAAAAATCCACTGAGATTCTGCGGCATTCCCCCATCAAGCCCGAAAGCATTTAAATACTTTTGCGGCATTTGTTTGAGCACAACATCCATTGCATTTGATTTTGCAAAAGAAGGATAAATAAGCATAATTAACAAGACATAAAAAGCAGATCCAATCGCATAGCTGAATAGTGTCTTACCATTTGTTTTTAAGGTTGAAAAGAAAAGTGATGCATTCATCTTGCTTTCTCCTCCCTTTCATAGAAATGCATAAAAATTTCTTCGAGTGACTGTGCATGGATATCTAGATTATTAATCTGACATTCTGCCAATACTTTGACAAAATGATTGTACTCCCCTTGCACAGCAACCTTTACACGTAATTCATTCTCGGAAAGAATACGCAGCCCAGATTGTTTTATCTTTTCCAAATCTTCCTGATTTCGCACAGAGATATCGAATACTTTCCGTTGAATCGATTGAAGATGCTGGACATTTTCAATTGCTACTAATCTACCATCTCTAATAATGCCGACCCTGTCACAAGTGCGATCAATCTCTTGAAAAATGTGAGATGACATCAGTATCGTTTTTCCCTCTGATTTTTCTTCCAAGATTAAATCGATAAACATACTTTGCATCAACGGGTCGAGCCCTGACGTCGGTTCATCAAGGATTAGAATTTCCGGGTCATGCATAAATGCTGCCACAATTCCCACCTTCTGTTTCATCCCCTTTGACATTTTGCGTATAGGCGTTTTCACATTAAATTGAAATCGTTCAATTAGTTCATCTCGTTTTTTCTTGTTTTTCATACCCCTCATTCCGCCAAGTAATTCAAGGAATTGAAGCCCATTCATGTTATCGAAAAAAGCAATCTCTCCTGGCAAATAACCAACCACTTTTTGAATTTCAGGACTGTTACTCCAACAATCCAAACCATTTATCTTTGCAAAGCCTGTTCTTGGCTTCATATATCCCATTAGATGACGTATAGTAGTTGATTTCCCTGCACCATTTGGTCCTAAATAGCCGAAAACCTCGCCTTGGTTGACTTCAAAAGACAAATCAAAAATGCCTTTATCATTCGGGAACACTTTCGTTAAATGACTGATTTGAATTCCCATAAACAGATCCCCTTTTTATATATTTTGAATAGACATCATTCATTTATTTCATAATAGTTCACACTAAATTAAATATCAATATGTTTTGAATAAAATTTATTGTTTCATTTCAAAACATATAGTAATCTTATTTTGAGGTGAAAGAAATGGACGGATATCAACGCAGAACGGAAAAGAAAAAGGAGAGTATACGTGCAGCAGCTATTGAACTTTTTAGTACTTACGGCGTGGAAAAAGTAAGCATTGGTGAGATTGCGAAAAAAGCAAACGTTTCTCCAGTATCTATTTACAATTACTTTGGAAATAAAGAGGAACTAACGTTATCAGTTATTGATGAATTTTTTAATACAGAAATGGAGAAGTTTGAAAAAATACTCTATATGGAGATTCCCTTTCCTAAAAAGGTAGAAAAGATTCTTTTTGATCGGATGGAACTAACAAAGTCCATTTCAACGGATTTTATCAAATCCATAACAGATCCAACCATCCAAAAACTTATTGAAGAGTGGACATATAAAAAGGCTATGCCTGCAATGATGGAGCTCATTGAACAGGGACGTCAAAGTGGTTACATTAGCCCGCAAATATCTTCTGAATCCGTTATTTTATACTTTCAGATTTTTACTGAAGCGATTCAGCATCCTGAATTGATCGCTAATCAAAGCAAGCAATCTATCATCGATCTAGGACATCTTTTCTTTTATGGATTAATGGGACAGCCAAAAGAGGAATGACAGGGGTTAAAATTATATAGTAACAATATTAGGGGGAAACTGCGGTAGTGTCATGGACGAAAAAGGACATCCCTTATGGATGCCCTTCTCCTATCTAATATTCCCGATAAACTCATGATAATCTTTCGCTTTAATTAACTTTTGTACGATTGAACTGCTGTCGATAATTTTCCCAAGCAATTCATACATAGATTGTAAATCCTCTTGGCTGTTTTTCTTTACATTGATAATACAAATAAATTGGACCAGTTTTTCACCCCACTGAATAGGCTTTTTCAATGTGCACACAGTGAGAAATGTTTGATGTGACTTTGGAGTGATTGGATGAGGAATAGCAACTAAATTTCCAAAGGCAGTTGGAGCTACATTTTCCCGTTCATAGACGGCCTCCAGAAATGTTGGTTCCACTAATCCCATTTTTAGTAATTTAATATATAAAAACTCTAAAACTGCTTCTTTCGAAATAAAATCTTCCCCAAGAAACATAAGCTCTGGCCTAAAATACTGCTCCACTACTGATATCTGATTTGCTAAGAGTTTTTCTATTTTTGCTAAGTCTGATTCACCTAAAATCGCATTAATTTCTACAACTGGAACTGGCAATTCTGCTGAAATTGGAATGGAACTGACAACAAAATCAATATCACGTAAATTATACTGCTTCAAATTATAATATTCTGTTGTACCAACAACATCCAATATATCCCCAAATTGATTTTTTAATTTATAATAAATCAACTGTGCAGTTCCCAGCCCAGAAGCACAGACAATAATACAACGTTTCGGACCCGATTTCATTTTTTGTCTTTCAATAGCTGCACCGAGATGAAGAGCAAGATACCCAACCTCATTTTCATTCATTTTTGTCCCTGTTTGTTCTTCAATGGCAAGACCAGCAACGATTCCCGCTTCGAATGCGAGAGGGTAATTTTTCTTAATTGCTTCTAACATAGGGTTACGAATATTCATTCCATATTTATAGCGATTTATCGCTGGTTTTAAGTGAAGACTTAAAGCAATAATTAATTCTTTATCATTTTTTAAATCAAGGTTCAGTTCTAATTTTATTTTATCTAGAGCAACCATAACCATATCAATTATTTTATCATCTATCACCTGCTCAACCACTTTTTTTCCGGCACTGGATTGGTTTAATATTTTCGTTCCCAATAGGTGCATAGCAATGTAAGCGGTCTCATAAAGAGGGAAAGTTACCTGGAATGCTTCCTCAACTTCGTTGACTATTTTTCTCGCTACCTCATATTCTCTTTGCTGCATAATTTCCTTCATTTCTGACTTAAATAATGTTACATGATTTCCTGTTTTAATACGTTCATAGGCGATATCAATATGGATAAGAAGATTATGAAGAGCAACATCCGATAAGATAATATTGTTTTCGCTAATTTGACGCATAATAATTTCTTGAATTTTATCTAAGTCTTCTTTTGGTAATGGAGAAAAACTAATATCGGATATTAGTTCGGTACTTCGTTTGTTACGGTCAAATAAGTATTCTGCAATACAAAATCGCAGTTTCAGTTCATTGCCTATCGCTTTTACTCCATAATTTGGGCGTGATTCTATATGAATATCATACTTTTCTAATCTTTGTTTCACATCTTTTAAATCATTTTGAATGGTGGATTTACTAATATACATTTCATCTGCTAAATCTTCCAATTTTATAAATATCTCACATAATAACAATCGTTTAATAATGTACAAAATTCGTTCCTCTGGTGATGATGGAACATCCTTACCGTATGATGTATTATCCTCAATATTTGCTTGCAAATACTTTACAAACCGTTGATTGTCTTCGATTACTAATTTATATCCTTTTCCTCTGAACGAATGAATTCTTGCCCCATGAGCAGCAAGGATGGAATCAAGGTATTTAATGTCCTCCCTTATGGTTCGGGATGTAACCTGATTTAAATGGGCTAAGTATGTACCAGTAACCAGCCCGCCTGCTGTCATCAATTCACGTAGGATTATGCTCATTCTATCGTTAAGCATGATGAATTCTCCTTAGTTCATTCTCTTATTTATAGCATGCCATAAATATTTAAAAATTTCTTACATTTCCCCTTGAAATTTTGATAAATTCAAATAAAGGTTCCAGCTCTTCAAGAACCAGAACCCTTTACAGCTTAATTTTTTTTGCTTTTAATATTTTAGCTAAAAACCATTTTTTTCGGATACTTCCTTTATCCAATAAGCGCTTTTTTTCAACGTACGTTTTTTTGTATTTACATCAACGGAGATGAAACCATAGCGGTTTTTATAGGCATTCATCCATGACCAGTTATCCATAAGTGTCCATAAGTGATATCCTCTTGCATTACAGCCTTCCTCAATTGCTTTATGCAACCATATTAAATGTTCACGGATAAAATCAATTCGATAATCATCTTGGATTTGCCCATTATTAACAAATCGCTCTTCATCCTGAACACCCATTCCATTCTCTGAGATAAATGATTCTATATTATTGTAATTTTCTTTCAAGTTAATCATAATATCATAAATGCCTTTTTCATAAATTTCCCAACCGCGATATGGATTCATCTTTCGACCCGGCATCTCATATAAATCGAAGAACCACTCAGGCATGAATGGACCCTCCATATTTGGCAGATGATCCTTTGCCTTAACCCGCCGAGGTTGATAATAATTGACACCTAAAATATCAACTTTCCCAGCCATTAGGAGCTCTTTATCACCATTTTGAGTAATTGGCAATTGATGATGATCCCTTAATATCTGTATTAACTCTTCAGGGTATTCACCTAATACGGCTGGGTCAAGGAAGCTACGATTAAAGAATAAATCTGCAATTCTTGAAGCCTTCAAATCTGCAGGATGCTGGCTTCTTGGATAAGATGGGGTTAGGTTTAAAACTATTCCTATCTTTCCATCTCTTATATTACATTCACGAAAGGTTACAACCGCTTTAGCATGCGCAATCATAGTATTGTATGCAACCTGTGTAGCACGCTTCCCATCCACTACATTCGGATAATGAAAATCATAAAGATATCCACCTTCGACAGGTACAATTGGCTCATTAAAAGTAAACCATTTTTTTACACGGTCCCCAAATAATTCAAAAGCAATTTTTGCATAATGTTGGTAGGCATCGACAACTTCTCTGTTTTCCCATCCACCTTCATTTTGCATTTCAAGCGGCATGTCAAAATGAAAAAGAGTTAAGAATGGTTCGATACCGTTTGCAATAAGTTCATCAATTACATGATTATAGTAGTCAACTGCCTCTTGATTGACCTTGCCTCTTCCACCGGGTATTAATCGCGACCAAGATATCGACATACGAAAAGTGTTATGTCCGATTTCCTTCATTAATTGAATATCTTCCTTATAACGATGATAGAAATCGGATGTTGTTTCTGGTCCAATTTGTTCAAAGAAGCGATCCGGTTCTTTCTTATACCAATGATCCCAGATATTCTCTCCTTTACCACCCTCATGTGCGGCACCTTCTATCTGCGTTGCCGAGGTTGCACTGCCCCACCAAAACCCTTCGGGAAAAATATATTTTTTAGACATAATGTACCTCCGATGCATGAATCTAGGAAACTAGCATTTTTGATTAACTACTTCCTATATTTTTTACGGTTGATTTATTTATTTCGATAGATTTCAATAATTTCAATCGCTAAATCTCTCACTGTCATTGCAGTCATTAAATGGTCCTGCGAATGAACAAGGATCACATTGACTGAAGTACCTTCGCCGCATGCCTCTTCTTGTAGCAGCTTTGTTTGATAGCCATGTGCCTTTCCGAGCTCTTCACTTGCAGCTTTAATAAGCCGATCAGCTTCTTCAAAATTTGCCTCTTTTGCTGCTTGAATTGCCTCCATTGCATTGGATTTACCGTTGCCAGCATATAAAATTATTTGGAATGCAATCTCTGTTATCGTATCCATGTGTTAGTCTCCTCTAATGTGTTTGACCTGACAGAAATCTAAACGGGGAATTGTTGCAAACAAAAGTGTTAGCTTGCTTTAGAATTAGATTCATATTTTTCCTTTTCATAATAATTTTTGTCTAATATTTTCAAGAACGGCCACCAAATCACTGCCACAATTACAAAGTTTATAGCCTGTAAAACTCCGCCTTGCCAAGCATTTCCCGTAGCCAAAAATCCATTCAATACAACAGGTGTAGTCCAGGGTACAATTACACCAGCAGGACGTGGAACAAGTCCGGTTGACATCGCAATATAAGTAACTATCGCAACAACTACTGGAGCTAACAGCCAAGGGATAAGGACTAATGGATTCATAATGATTGGCAAGCCAAAGATAATAGGTTCATTTACATTAAAAATACCTGCTGGTCCTCCAAGTTTTCCAAGTTCCTTAATCTGTCTGCTTTTCCCGATTAAAAAGATTAAAAAGACAACAGCTAATGTCATGCCAGATCCGCCCATACCTACGAGGAATGAATCAATAAATTGCTTTGTGATGACGTGAGGAAGCTCTGTGCCTGCTTGAAAAGCCTTTAAGTTGTCATCATTTAATGCATACCAGATAGGATCAAAGACAGAATTGACAATAATTTGACCGTGCAATCCAAAAAACCAGAAAATCTGAATTAACAGTACTGCTATAATTGTGGCAGGTAAACCGCTTCCTAAATGTGTTAATGGCTGTTGAATAATCGTATAAATGAAGTTCTGAACCGTGTCGTAAGGTGTATAACTGAAAAGAATACGCACAACTAAAAAGATTGTTAATGTCAAGGTAATAGGAATCAATGCACTAAAGGATCTCGATACAGCATCAGGCACACCAGGTGGCATTTTAATTGTCCAATTCTTTTGTACAAAAAGCCGGTATAGTTCAGATGAGATAAACGCTGTAAAAATCCCTAAGAACATTCCTTGCGCACCGAGACTTGCAGTTGGAATAACACCGGATACTTTTTCCACTACTTGCGGCGTCAGAATAAGAAAGGACGCTAATGCAACCACACCACCATATATTGCATCAACCTTATAATATTGTGTTAATTTATAACCTATCCCAACAATAACAAACAGTCCCATAATGCTTAAAGTCGCCGCAGAAGCTGGTCCTAAAGCATCTTGATATTTTGCATAAGCACTTTCACTTATAACCTTATCAAGGAATGGAAAATTTGCAATAACGACAAAAATGGAGCCAAATATGATTAATGGCAGCGCCACCATAAATCCATCACGCAAAGCAGATAAGTAACGGTTATTATTTAGTTTATCTGCAATCGGCAATAAGACATTCTCCAATACTCCCATAAACTTATTCATTTGTTTCCCCTCCTTTAATTGCCAATGAGTTGAAGAGCCTTATTCAATACAGCTTTTCCATCAACACGTCCATATGCAACAGGATCAATAACATCCAATGGAATACCCGCCTCTTCTGCAACTTTGGCAAACTTCCCTTTTAAAAACCTCATTTGTGGTCCAATTAATAAGACATCCGCTTTTTTTATATCCTCAAAAGCTTTATCCTGCGCTACAGCCCAAATTTCCGCTTCTACTCCTTCATCAGCTGCAGCTTCTTTCATTTTGGATACTAATAAACTTGTTGACATACCTGATGAACACGCTAACAGAATTCTTTTCATTATCAATTCCTCCTAGGTAATTTGTTATAATCTTTGAAAGCTAGGATTACTTATAGTCCTATAGTAGTATAAGAGCGTTTACAATAACACATATTGTTTTTCCGTTAGGTAGCGGAAATCCGTACCTTTGTGAATAAACAAGAAAAGGGCTCTCACGAATGGTGAGAACCCTCCCTTACTGTTTCCTATACTTGATATAATCTAAATACCTAACTATAAAGGGTAACAGAATCAATTTTTGATGGAATAAATAGCTGTGCCATATTCATTACGACTGCTGTTCTTCTTGATTATAATAATCAACTCCATACATAGCACCCTCACTTAACATTTGATGATCTTCAAAATCATAAGGATCAGAATGTCCCACCTTTGTTAATGGGGATCTTTTGTGTTTTAGTTTTGTCAACCAGGAGTCTGTTTTTACTTTTGCATTCTGAAGCATGACACGTGTTTTTTCACGATTGTTCTTGGAGGACAAATATGAAATCCCTGCTATACCAATTCCTGCTATAACTGCTTTGTTGATATTGCTTATCTTTGCCATAATTATCTTCCTCCTTGTCCATTTTCTTTTATATACCCCGTTTTTCCACGAATCATGCAGAAAATGCAAAAAAAGTTGCATTAAACTTACTTACTTTTAGTAAGCATTAAAAAGGTGTATAATAGGAAATAAGGTATAATCAAAGATTATCCTTTTTAGGAGGTGTAAATCGATGGAGGAATTTAGCCTATGTCCTAAATTTGAAAAAGCCTTTCAATTATTGGGCAAACGATGGGTCGGAGTGATTATTCGCGTGCTTATGGAAAGGCCAAAAAGATTTAATGAAATAGCGGAACAAATTCCACATATAAGTCAAAAGATGCTTTCGGACCGCCTTAAGGAATTAGAAGCGGAAGATATTGTGGTTCGGGAAGTTTACCCCGAAACCCCGGTTCGGATAGAATATCGTTTAACTGATAAAGGGCATGCAATTATGCCTGTCTTAGATGAAGTACAACATTGGGCAGATAAATGGATATGTGTCGAAAAATAAGGGCTGTCCCAAAAGCCATATAATCGTCAAAAACCGTCAGGAAAAGTATAATTTCTCGTCGGTTTTTTCTTTTCTTACAAAAGGTAATCCTTCCACTGTTTCTAATCAATTAGTGTTATCAAAGAGGAGTGATAATCTAAAAATTTGATAATTTTTCTGGCATTTCGGTGGATAGTGCTTCATAATTTGCTCTTATCTATTCTAATATGAATCCATAGATGCGATAGGCTTTATAATGAATAAATAAGAGCCTTTTCTCTCCTAAGAAAAACATCTTATTTTGAAATATATCCAAAGAGCTAATCCCAAATTTGATACGAGGTCATCGTAATAACCTTTGTTATGTTTCACCTTATTTTTCCAACTTTTTTAATATATATCAATACCTAATAGTTTGTTCATCCAATCAATCTACCTGAATAAGTAATGTATACATATCCCCCTGTCCATTTATTTTAATATTACAACTATAGAATCATTCCGATAGTCCTAACATATATTAAATCGTGCTTAAAATATATAGAAAAAGTAGGGGGTTTTTTATTGTGGGGGTAATACTAAAAAGAAAGAGTTTTTTGGCCGTAATGGCAGCTATTTTTGCTTTTACTGCAGCAATTCTGCTAGTGCCTTTTTCAAAGGCATCTGCATCCATTAATTACGGTGACGAAGTTGCTGCTACAGCACAAATTTATAATGGGGCAAAGTTTAAAATGGGAGGAACAACACCTAAAGGCTTTGATGCAAGTGGCTTTACCAAGTATGTATACAAAGATGCTGCTACAAAGATGACAATTCCTCGCACCAGTGCTGATCAGTATAAAATAGGCAAATCTGTGAAGCTTAAAGACTTACAACAAGGAGATCTAGTCTTCTACGCAACAGGAGAAAAGAAAGGAAAGGTTTCCTTCGTTGCTATTTATATTGGAAACGGCAAATTTATTGGGTCAACATCTAAAGGTGTAAAAATAGTGAAAATGTCCGATAAATATTGGAAAGACCGCTATGTTGGCGCAAAACATATCATAAAATAAAAGAGGGTATCAGGCATCAGATTAGAATGAATATAATCTGGTGCCTAATACCATTTCATTTTAGTAAGCTTTTGCCCAGTATACTAAGTGCTTGGCTTCTCCTCCGCAGCATACGCATTTGTCAGAGAGATGTTCTTGCTCAAATGGTATACAGCGAGAAGTTGCTGCTGTTTCTTCCTTAATAAAGTTTTCGCATGCTTCGCTTCCACACCACATTGCTTTGATAAATCCAGGATTTTCCTCTAGATTCTTTTTAAATTCATCCATATTGTAAGCAACTGTTGTTTTTTCCTCACGATGTTTTTTGGCTTTTTCAAATAGATTGTTTTGAATCTCTTCTAATAAAGCTGGAATTTTTGTTTCTAATTCTTCCATCGGTACAATTATTTTTTCACTTGTATCACGTCTAGCTAATACGACCTGACCCTTTTCAATATCCTTAGGCCCTACTTCCAAGCGGACAGGAATGCCCTTCATTTCATACTCATTGAACTTCCATCCAGGCATTTTATCGCTAGCATCTATATCGACACGTGCAACTTTGTTCAAACGATTCTTTAATTCATAAGCTTTATCCAAGACGCCTTCTTTGTGCTGTGCGATTGGAACAATCATCACTTGTTTTGGTGCAATTCTTGGTGGCACAACTAGACCGCGGTTATCCCCATGAACCATGATTAGTGCCCCGATTAAACGTGTGGTAATACCCCAAGAAGTTTGATTAACGGTTTGAAGCTTCCCGTCCTTATCTGTGAACTGGATGCCAAATGCTTCTGCAAATCCTGTTCCTAAATGGTGAGAAGTTCCAGATTGGAGCGCTTTTCCATCATGCATTAAGCTTTCAATGGTTAGGGTAAATTTCGCACCTGCAAATTTTTCCTTTTCTGTTTTTTGACCTTTCAATACTGGTACAGCAAGATAGTTCTCGACTACCTCCGCATACACTTCTAACATTTTACGAGTTTCCTCAGCTGCTTCCTCTTCAGTCGCATGGCATGTATGGCCTTCCTGCCATAAAAATTCTAATGAACGTAAGAATGGTCTTGTTGTTTTCTCCCAACGTACAACATTGGCCCATTGATTATATAACTTTGGTAGATCACGATAAGAATGAATAATATTGGCGTAATGTTCGCCAAACAGAACCTCAGATGTTGGACGAACAACAAGAGGCTCTGCCAATTCTTCTGATCCGCCATGTGTAACCAACGCAACCTCTGGAGCGAATCCTTCAATATGATCCTTTTCTTTCTGAAGTAAGCTCTGAGGAATTAATAATGGCATATACACGTTCTCATGCCCTGTTTCTTTTATTCTACGATCCAAGATGCTTTGGATATTTTCCCAAATAGCATATCCGTATGGGCGTATAATCATAGACCCTCTTACAGAGGAGTAATCTACTAAATCTGCTTTTTTAACGACATCGGTATACCATTGGGCGAAATCGTCTTCCATTGCCGTGATTTCTTCAACAAATTTTTTATCCTTTGCCACGGTATTTCATCCTTTCTCAGTTTTAATTAAACGCAAAAAAGCCTCGATTCCCAAAAGGGACCGAGGCCTGGTGGTACCACCCTTATTTACAGCTGCATGCTGTACACTTTGTCTTGATAACGGAATATTCCGCTTGTATCTTAGTATAAATCGATACAGAACTCCAAGGCAGGTTCAAATGCGGTCTTTGGAAATCTTTCACCAATTGATTTCCTCTCTACAAAAGACGTAAAACATTTTACTAGTCCTTTTCAACGTTTCATTATAATTTTTTATTACTATATTCATTTTTTTATCAAATGTCAAGTTGTTGATAAATACTCTTTAAGTATAGCTTCATTTATACACTGTTCACAAGCCTTCTCTATTATTTTTTTCCAAGAATATTTTCTAATGCATTCTCTAATACCAAGTATTGAAAAGTATAGCCATGCTTCATTGCAATTTCTGGGATAACATACTGCCCTTTTAATAACATGTCACTCATTTCGCCCAATCCGAGTTTCATCAAAAAGCTAGGAACAGGCATCCAATGTGGACGTCTTAAGACCTTACTAATTGTTTGACCAAATTCCTTCATTTGTACCGGATTAGGTGCTGTAACATTCATTGGACCATTGATATCGGTATGTGTAATTGCATAAACAATCATCTGCACTGCATCATCAACATGAACCCAAGAAATCCACTGTTTTCCACTACCTATCGTACCACCAATACCTAGTTTGTAGGGTAGGACCATTAATGGCAATGCTCCCCCATTCCCTAAAATCACGCCAAATCTAGTAAAAACTGTTCTAATATTTAGTTGCTGGATGTCTTTAGCTTCATTCTCCCACTTCTTCACAACACTTGCCAAAAAGTCATTTGCTGCACTAGCGCTTTCCTCTGTGTAAGTTTCTTCTTCCGACATTCCATAATACCCAACAGCAGAGGCTTGAATAAGAACTTGTGGTTTCTTTCCCAGATTAGAGATTATTCGATAAATTTCCTTTGTAGTATTTAACCTGCTGGATAGAATTCTCTCCTTCTTCGATTTCGTCCATCGGGAACCACCTATGGATTCACCCGCCAAGTGGATGATTGCATCAACATCTTTCAACTCGGCTTCCGGATCATTTCCTTCGTTCATCCATTCGACTAATTTAACTCCTTGTAGTTCTTGTTTTCCGTCTATGTTCCTTGTTAAGATGGTTACTTGATGACCATTATTAAGGAGGTACATTTGCAGTCTTTTTCCCAAAAACCCGCTTCCACCCGAAATAACGATATGCATGTTACACCTCCTATCATTATGGAATTCTGCTAAACATAATAAAAGCAGACAATCATCCCGATGTCTACTTTTATTGTTAAAAATATTATATTGAAACCCCACCTGATGCAGCGGTATTTTTCACTTTACCTTGTTTCGCACTATTTCTTCGGTTTGTATCTAATCGTTTTTCCAGCCATCTAGCAACTAATGATAGTGCATAATTTACGACAAAATACATGAGGATTGCCAAAATAATAATCGGAATAACATAGTTTATATTACCATTGTAGATTCCCTTCGCATTATGTAGAAGCTCTGGCAAAGCGATAATGATAGCTAGGGATGTATCCTTTAGAAGTGAAATAAATTGACTTACTAATGGAGGGATCATTCGCTTAAGCGCTTGCGGCAAAATAATGATCCTCATGGTTTGTATATATGTCAGTCCCGAAGAGCGGGCGGCCTCAATTTGGCCTTTTTCTATAGAATTCAGACCGCTACGGACAATTTCACTGATCATGGCTGATTCAAAAATAGTTAATGCAACAATAGCGGCTGACTTAATTTCAAATTTTATTCCGATTTCAGGCAAAGCAAAGTAAACGAAAAAGATAATTAATAAGAGAGGAAGATTTCTGATAACCTCCACTACCAATATAACAATATGTGATACAACAGGAATTTTCGAATACCGCAATATCCCCAACAAACTACCTATTACAAAGCTCAATATAATAGAAATAAAGGCAACCTCTAAGGTAACAGCGAACCCTCTTAACATATACATTAGATTTCCAGCTTGATAAGCACCTGCAAAATCCATTTTTCCATTCCTCCCTAATACGCTCTAGCCATTCTTTTCTCTAAATAATTGACAAGGAGGCTTAACGGGATTGTAATAACTAGGTAAAACATTGCTACAAAAATATACGTATCAAATGTTACATATGTTTTTTCATGGATGGCATCAGCGAAATACATAAGATCCATTCCAGCAATCATTGCCATGATGGAGGAGTTTTTCACTAAATTTAAAAATTGATTGCCGATTGGCGGAATAACAATTTTAATAGCCTGTGGTAAAATAATTATCCTCATTGCCTGTGTATATGTTAGTCCTGATGAACGAGCTGCCTCCATCTGCCCTTTATCCACAGATTGGATTCCAGCCCGGACAGCTTCTGCTATGAAGGCTGATGTGTAAATGGTCAATGCTATTGTTCCTGCAACAAATCCACTCATATTTATATAGATACTTAGACCAAAATAAAAGAAAAACGCAATAATCATCAATGGGATGTTTCGGATAAATTCTACATAGCACGCCCCAATGAAATTTAAAATTTTTAGCGGGACAATTCGGAGCACCGCGATAATAACCCCTAGTATAAAGCTGCAAACAAGTCCTACTAGACTAATCTTTAATGTATTTAAAAATCCTTCCATATACATATCAAAGTAATTCGTTAGTATGGAGAAATCGAGCATTTTCCCCCTCCTTTATGAAAAGGATGGGCGTTTGTTTGCCCATCCATTGGTATAAGAATATAATTCTATTCTTTTATCCATTTGTTTTTAATTTGATCGTATTCTCCACTGTCTTTTAATTCTTTTAGGAATTTATTAATATACTCTTGGAATTTCTTTTGTCCTTTTCTAACTGCGATTCCATATGGTTCATCTGTAAAGGTACCCCCAACTAGTTCATAATTGCTATCTTGGGCAGCCATTCCATAAAGAATGGAATTATCCGTTGTTAGCGCGTCCCCTTTTCCAGATTTCAATGCTGTAAAGGCTTCTGCATAGTTTTCAAATTCTAGCACTTCGGCATCAGGTGCTGCTTTTTTTACATTATCAACGGAAGTAGATCCTTTAACTGCTAATACCTTAGTACCCTTTTTCAAATCATCCACTGATTTAATGGGGCTTCCCTTTTTTACAAGTAATGATTGTCCTGCATCAAAATACACATCGGAAAAGTCAACTTCTTTTTTGCGTTCCTCATTAATCGTCATTGTGGCTATAATAGCATCGATATCCCCGTTATTTAATTTAGGAATACGTGTTTTCGATGTAATTTCCACTAGTTCAACTTTATTTTCATCGCCAAGAATTTTCTTTGCCAATGCTTTAGCGATATCAATGTCAAAACCTGTTACTTCACCCGTTTTTGGATCTTTATAGCCAAACAAATTTGTATCGTACTTCACACCTACAACAAACTTTCCACGATCTTTTATTTGTTGGAGTGTATCTTTACTTGTATCCCCGTTTGTTTTCTTCCCGCATCCTGCAAACAAAGCAGCTACCAATGTAAAAATCAACCCAAGAAACAATACCTTTTTTAAACCTTTCAAAGACTCTTCCCCCTTAATTTTTCTTTATATATAACTAATAAGTGGTTATATGACTTACCTTTATGCTACTTTTACTCTTGCTATTACATTTAAATCCCACAACCACCACTAGCTATAACCCCGTTTTTAATGATTTAATACCCTTTTCAGAAATATTTGTGCTCTTTCTGTTTTTGGGTTAGAAAAAAATTCACTTGGATTATCCTCTTCCAATATTTGTCCCTGATCCATAAACACAACACGGTTGGCAACTTCCTTAGCAAAGCCCATTTCATGTGTGACGACCACCATCGTCATCCCTTCTTTAGCGAGTGACTTCATTACTTCTAATACTTCCCCAATCATTTCAGGGTCAAGTGCCGAAGTAGGCTCGTCAAAAAGCATTACATTGGGTTTCATCGCAAGCCCTCTTGCAATGGCCACCCTTTGCTGTTGTCCGCCTGATAATTGTGATGGATAGGATTTTGCTTTTTCCGGAATGCCGACCTTTTCTAAGTAGAACATTGCCGTTTCTTCCGCTTGCTTTGGATCCACCCCTAATGCTTTAATGGGTGCCAGGGTAATGTTTTGGAGAACCGTTTTATGTGGATATAAATTGAAGTGCTGAAAGACCATTCCTATATTCTTGCGTAAATCATTGATGTTGGTTTTCTTATCATTGACCTTGAATCCATTCACTGTTAGTTCTCCATCTGTAATCGTTTCTAAACGATTGATACAGCGCAGCATCGTACTTTTCCCGGATCCGGATGGACCGATAACTACTACTACCTCCCCATCCTTTACGTCAAGATTAATATTTTTTAAGACATGAAAATGACCATAATGTTTATTAACATTTCGAAAAGATATCAATACAACCCCCCCTGATGTAAAAAATAAAAAGAATAGGACTAAAGTCTACTCTTTGCTATGAAGATAATATTTTAATGTTATAAATCTTCATAATTATTTATATTTCGACTTTCCTCAAAAAATTCCTTCAATTAATATTAACAATCTATAAAATAGGTCTAAAGAACTAAGACAGATGTATAAAAAAAGCACGTTAACCCTGTATGGCCAACGTGCATTCTTAACGTTATCTTTTTTTAGTGACTATTTTACCTGTGGTTAATTCTTTTTCTTCGCGGTCATTATTTGTTACATCTAAAACATCTAAAAGGAACATGAAGATTGGGATACCAACAATTAGTCCCCATACACCGAAAAAGTGCTCGGAGAAAATCAACACCATAAAGGTATAAAAAATCGGTAAATTTGTTTTAGATGACATCAATTTAGGATTTAAAATATATGTCTCAATTGCGTGGATGATAAGAATCGTAATGATGACATATACAACCTGCATAATTCCTCCAATACTGTAGGCAATTAAGCTTAACGGCACAAATCCGATGATGACCCCTGCAACAGGGATAAGGCCTAGGAAAAAAATCAAAATTGCTAACCCGAACAGTTGAGGGAAATGCATAATAGACAAAGCAATGGTTGTTAACACCGTATTGACAATCGCAATGATAAATTGTGCCTCAATTACTTTTCCAAAAGAACGAATAAATTTTTCTGCAAAAAATTCGATCTCATTGTAAAAAGGCGCTATCTTACTGTGCTTAAACTTCTTGGTAAAGTTAATTAAACGCTGCTTTTCTAATAGGAAAAACAAACTTAGCAATATAGACATTAATACTTGCACAAATACTTTTCCAAGACCTGTAAAGTAAGTAAACACAAATGTGAAGCCATGCTCTAAATAGGAAGAAATTTTTGAGCTATTGATTATGTTTACAATATAATTTAAGACTTTATTGTTATGCGGCTGAGTATAAAACGCAGTTAATTGTTTAACAAGCTGTGAAATTTCTGAAATTACGACTGGTAAATATTTCACAATACCTAAAGACAATAGCCCAACAATTAAACAATACATAACGATAACCGTTACTTTTCGGTTAAGGTGAATTTTCTCTGTGACAAAATTCACTAATCGATCCATTAAAAAGGTAAAAATAAATGTTAGCAAAATGAGATTGATCATACTTCTTAAAAAGTATAGAATCACTGCAATAAGAGCAAAAATAATCAATCTCTTAACGCTCTTTTTTTGTAAAAGCATTAGCAGTACATCCATCAGTTTTTCGTGTCCCCTTATTATATAAACTTTTCATTCTAAGTATATTTTCTTCATCACATCTTGATTATCTTTTTTATAACCTTATTTTCCTTCATCATAACACGAAACCGCTGTTTATAATAACTTTTTTCCCTATAATTTCTTAATTTTTAGCAAGAGATATTTTGTTATGCCTTTTTGGGGATTATTTATCTTTTTATATTTTCAAAGTCAAACAAAAGACCATAGGAATACTATGGCCTTTTTATACATTGCTTTATTTATTTTCTTCTTTTTTTACTTCCTCATCTTCTGCAATGATTCCATTAACACCTTTTTTAAATTCTCTAAGCGTTTCACCTGCAGCCTTACCGAGCTGAGGCAACTTGGATGGGCCAAAAATCAATAATGCAACAACAAGGATAATTAACACTTCACCAAAACCTAAATTACCCATTCATGTCACTCCTCTACATTAGCAGTCCACTTTCTTTTGGAAACATTAAATTAGTCATTTAACCATATCATAGTCCTATTTGAAGGTTAATTCAACCAAGAATAATAATAATATTTTTACAATTAAATCTCCCAGTATGTTGTCTAAATTTGTCAAAAAAAATAGTGGAAATCACATCTTTACAAGTGAAATTGATGGGAGTATATTTTTAATATAAATTTTAACATTGTACAATCGCTTAATCCTAATGGAGCGGGGGACCCAAAATTGTGAATCTTTTTCACTAGGGGTGAATCCTTTTAAGGTAGGGCTTTCTCTCATGCCCGAATCCGACAGCTAACCTCGTAAGCGCAAGAGAGGAATGAAAGCATGTGATCGTAAAATACTGACCACAGAAGGCTGCATCCCTTCTGTGGTTTTTTGTGTTGTTTTTTAGTAAATATCCTTTTAGTCACTAGGAAAATAAATCATTATACTTTTTTGCTATTTTACAAACAATACTTAAATGAACACTTCATTAAGGAGAATCATCCATGTATAGTTCAATCAAACGCTTATTAATCGGAAGACCATTGAAATCTCATGAATTAGGTGAGCAGAAATTATCTAAATTAAAAGCACTTGCTATTCTCTCATCGGATGCGCTATCATCGGTTGCTTATGGTACAGAACAAATCTTAATTGTATTGGCTTCTGTCAGCACTTTGGCGTTCTGGTATAACATTCCAATTGCTGCAGGGGTCTTATTTCTGTTATTAGCATTGACCCTTTCCTACAGACAAATTATTTTTTCCTATCCACAAGGTGGCGGTGCCTACCTTGTTTCCAAGGAGAATCTCGGGGTCAATCCTGGTTTAATTGCAGGGGGATCCTTACTTGTTGATTACATTTTAACCGTTGCTGTAAGTATTTCATCAGGAACAGATGCCATCACATCGGCCTTTCCTGCATTACACCCTTACAGTGTTGAAATTGCTATCTTTCTTGTTATCTTGATCACCATTTTAAATTTACGAGGATTAACAGAATCGGCATCTGTGTTAGCATATCCTGTCTATTTATTCGTATTTGCCATTATTCTTTTGATAATTGTAGGTGCCTATAAGGTTGCAACAGGACAAATTTCACCTAATCTACATCCGCATATCGGGACGCCTGTTGCCGGAATTTCACTATTCCTGCTGCTTCGGGCGTTTTCATCCGGTTGTTCCGCATTAACAGGGGTGGAAGCAATCTCAAATGCTATCCCTAATTTTAAAGATCCTGCGCCTAAAAATGCGGCAACAACATTAGCCATGATGGGTGGGATACTTGCAGTCCTATTTAGCGGCATAACATTTTTATCCTATTGGTATGGTATTGGCCCAAAAGCAGATGAAACCGTCGTTTCCCAAATTGCTTCCCATACATTCGGAAGAAATTATGTATATTACTTTATCCAAGCTGTAACAGCCATTATCCTTGTCCTGGCAGCAAACACAGGTTTTTCTGCCTTTCCGCAGCTAGCTTTTAATCTTGCAAGGGATAAATACATGCCGAGGATGTTTACCATGCGGGGAGATCGCTTAGGATATTCAAATGGAATTATCTTTTTAAGTGTTGCGTCCATTCTCCTTATCATTGGTTTCAAAGCAAGAACAGAGCATTTAATTCCGCTATATGCGGTAGGTGTATTTATTCCATTTACTTTATCTCAAACGGGGATGATTATTAAATGGATAAAACAACGGCCTAGTGGATGGGTTTTAAAATTAATCATCAACTTAGTTGGTGCACTTATTTCATTCCTTGTTTTCGCGATTATTTTTGTAACAAAATTCCACCAAGTGTGGTTTGTAGTTATCTTTTTACCAGCATTGGTATACCTATTTCATAAGATTAATAAACATTACCGGGCAGTCGGAGAACAATTACGCTGTTCTCATCAAGTAGCAGAAAAAATTAATGGTAATGTGTTTATTGTTCCAGTCTCTGGGATTACAACAGTGGTAGAACGTTCGATAAATTATGCAAAATCATTAACGAATGAGGTTATTGCCGTCTATGTAGCATTTGATCGGGAAGATGAAAAACGGATGGAACAAAAATGGGCCGAATTGAATAATGGAGTACGATTAGTAACGCTTCACTCTTCATATAGAAGCATTATATATCCACTATGTAAATTTCTCGAGACGGTTCAAACAAAGGTTGCTGAAGGTGGGTATATGGTAACAGTTCTTGTACCACAGTTTATACCGAAGAAACGCTGGCATACTATTTTGCATAATCAGTCAGCTTTATTAATAAGAGCAAGACTTCTATGGAGTAAAGATATCGTTGTTGCTACCCTGCCTTACCATTTTAAAAAGTAATTCTCTTTCAGGCAATCGATATTTTAAAAGTAATTCCCAAATAGCGTACTAAGCTGCGCTATTTTCTTTTATTACCCAATTAAAATAAATGCTTTCATGACCGTTTCATATTATTTTTATTTCCAATTACTGTATATTACTTTTTTATTCATGAAATCTATTGATTTTTGTCGAATAAGCGTTATAATTAAACACTGTATTAACTGAATATAAAAATCCTCATCAAACCGGTGAGGTAGAGGTCGCGACTATTATTAGTAAAACGGACGAGATGCAAAGAACATTTTGGACTCCGTTTGAAAGGAATAGTTGCCGAAGTCAGATGTTTTTCTTTGATTCATTTGGCTGGGGCTGTCTCCAAATAGGAACAGAACTGTCACGGTTGTTCTTACCAGACAAACGTGTTGAGCTATCTTTCGGAAGGTATGATGCGGGTATTATAGATAAGCCGTCGATTACTTTCGACGGCTTTTTTGATTCCCCACCCCTTCTAAGAAAAGTGTTAGCGACTTGCCCATCAGCATTCAAAGTTTGATGCTTCGACTGAGAAGTCTAATGCCGATAGGTGCTGGAACTAGACATAAACAGCAAAGGTGCCCACGCACCAACAGCGACTAAAAGGGAGTGTGACAACTTTGGAAATACATTCATTATCAAAAACGAAAAAGGATAGCGAACCGCAAACATTAAAGCGAAGCCTTAAATCACGTCATTTATCAATGATTTCTCTTGGAGGAACAATTGGTACTGGTCTTTTCCTTGCCAGTGGAGGAGCGATTCATTCTGCAGGACCAGGAGGAGTTATTGTTGCATACCTATTAATTGGTATAATGGTTTATTTTCTTATGACCAGTCTTGCAGAAATGGCTGCTTATATGCCAGTTTCCGGTACTTTTAGTACGTATGCCACTAAATTTGTGGATCCTTCTCTGGGATTTGCTCTTGGCTGGAATTACTGGTATAACTGGGCAATTACTATTGCAGCTGAATTATCCGCCGCAACCATTATTATGAAATTCTGGTTTCCACATACTCCATCGCTTATTTGGAGTGCAATTTGCTTAATCATCATGTTTTTGCTTAACTATCTTTCAGTCAAAGGCTTTGGTGAGGCAGAATTTTGGTTTTCTATTATAAAAGTTATTACGGTTATTGTTTTTATTATTACTGGGTTCTTAATGATCTTCGGAATTATGGGGAATAACCCGGTTGGTTTTAAAAACTTTACGATCGGAGATGCTCCTTTCCATGGCGGATTTATGGCCATGCTAGGAATTTTCATGGCAGCTGGTTTTTCTTTTCAAGGTACAGAGCTTCTTGGAATAGCAGCAGGAGAAAGTGATAATCCGGAAAAAAGCATTCCAAAAGCAGTAAAGCAAGTATTTTGGAGAATCCTATTGTTTTACGTCTTAGCCATTCTTGTCATCGGATTATTAATTCCATACACAGATAAAAACTTAGCAAATGATGCTGTTACCATGAGTCCATTTACAATAATCTTTAATAAAGCTGGGATTGCTTTTGCAGCCTCAGTGATGAATGCAATTATTTTGACCGCAGTACTATCAGCAGGTAACTCAGGCATGTACGCCTCTACGCGAATGCTTTGGGATTTAGCTCGTCAAGGAAAGGCACCTAAATTCTTAGCAAAGTTAAACAAAAATGGCGTACCAGTAAATGCTTTAATCGTGACATCCTTAATTGGAACATTAGCATTCCTGGCCTCCCTATTTGGAGATGGAGTGGTGTATACTTGGCTATTAAATGCATCCGGTATGTCGGGCTTTATCGCGTGGCTAGGAATTGCTATCAGCCACTACCGATTCCGTAAAGCATATATAGCGCAAGGAAAGGATTTACGGGACCTTCCATATCGCTCTAAATTATTTCCATTTGGACCTATTTTTGCCTTTGTTCTTTGTGCCATTGTAATTCTTGGACAAAACTACTCAGCCTTTTTGGGCGGTAAAATTGATTGGAATGGAATTCTCGTTTCTTATATTGGATTGCCATTATTCATTATTATTTGGCTGGGATATAAGATTGTGAAGAAATCGAAAGTTATTCCTCTTCAAGAATGTGATTTCAACTATAAAGATTAACCTGTATAAGGCCGTCAAATGGACGGTCTTTTTTTAATTTAAAATAGAAAACATCACTTCTTTACGAATAGAACTCCTTTAATAATCAAATTCTAATAATACCTTTTACTTAGAGGAGGATCATAAATGGCACATACCAAACTGACAAGTGCTGAAATCGGCGGACTCTGGTCCACCTATATGAATAGCAGTATGGAGTGGTGCCTTATTACGTATTTTCTACACCATATAAAGGATTCTGAGATAAAAGCTATTTTGGAACAAGCTTTAGGATACTCAAATAAAAGATTAAATTCTTTAAAAGAGCTCTTTTCAAGTGAAAATATTCCGATTCCAGAAGGTTTTACTGAAAAAGATTTAAACTTGAAGGCACCACCATTATTCTATGATCCATTTGCCTTAACCTTTGTGTATTCACTTAGTAAGATGGATTTAATTTTGTACTCCTTCATCACAACAAATATTTGCCGCTTAGATTTACAAGAATTTTTCACTATAACTGTAAAGGAAAATACAGAACTTTATAAGTCCTCCACTACTTTGCTGTTATCAAAAGGATTATACGATCGTCCGCCAAAGATTCCGTATCCTAGCGAGGTAGAGTATGTAAAAAAGGAATCGTATATAAATGGATTTATTGGAAAAAAACGTCCTTTAAATGTTGTAGAGATAACGGAAATCTTCTCAAATATTGAACGAAATTATTTCGCTATTTTATTATGTACGGGACTTCTTCAAGTCATCAAAGATCCGGAAATCAAAGAATACTTGAAGAATGGAAAGGAAATTTCGGAGAAGCAAATCAATCTTTTTAATGATATGTTAAAAAAGGAGGATCTTTTAGGAATTGTTCCAGTAAACATGGAGGTTACTGATTCCACCGATTCTCCCTTTTCGAATAAGCTCGTCATGGCACTTTTTTCCGCTTTAAATGCCATTGATGTTACCTTAATTGGACATGCGCTTTCTTTATCCTTTAGAACCGATTTATCTGCTCATTACAGTAAATTAATCGGCGAAATACTGTTATATAATAAAAAAGGCTTTGACATTTTAGTTGACCGCAAATGGTTGGAAAAACCTCCTAGCGCTCCTGATCGAGGAAAATTGCAAAATTCTAAGTAAAATAGAGCAGGAATACGTCTCCTGCTCTATTTAATCTTCTTATATATTTCCTGTAGACATCTTTTCCATTTTCACTTGTGGAGAAGTTAATAACTCAATCCATTTCTTAATCGCTGTTATCATAATGACTATACCAAGAACAAGCATGATAATGGATAATATACCGTTTAGAAGGCTATAACCTGCAGCTGCATGATTTAAATAAACATTTTTCACCATCCAGTATCCTGCATAATTCACTGTTACATATAAGTAAGCCAACGGAATTAAACAAGTAAGCATATATCTTTTTTTATCGGCAATTTTCAAGATAACCGTTGCTCCCACAATTAATCCTATGGAAGCCATTAATTGGTTTGAAACTCCAAATAGTGCCCAAACGGACCCGATATCTCCTGAGAAAAGAAGGTAACCCCATAATAAACACGCTACTGCACTCGCAAAGATTGAACCTGGCATCCAGTCTGTTTTCTTCAAAGGTTTATAAATTTCGCCAAAAAAGTCTTGAATTAAATAACGTGCAACACGGGTTCCCGAATCAATTGCTGTTAAAATAAATACTGCCTCAAACATAATGACAAATTGGAAGAAGTACGGGGCAAGATGAGAGAACCAATGAATTTTAGTAAAAATATAGGTCATCCCAACCGCTAGCGTTACTGCTCCACCTGTTCTTCCTTCTAATCCAAGGCCAATTTCATTTGCAAGATGCGGAAGCTGTGAAACATGCATTCCTAATGTTTTAAAAACCTCCGGTGTCGAGTTAATAGCAAAATAATCTGCTGGTTGTAATGCTGTTGCTGCAATTAATGCCATAATTCCAACCACACACTCCACTAGCATTGCACCAAAGCCAACCACTTTAATATCTGTCCAACGATCAAGCATTTTTGGTGTTGTACCAGATCCAACGAAAGCGTGGAAACCGGAAATTGCACCACAAGCTATGGTGATAGAGATAAATGGCCAGACCGGACCAGCCATTACCGGACCGCCTCCATGGACGAAGTCTGTTAACGCCGGCATTTTAATGGATGGGTTAATAATAAATACACCAATGATTAAAGCAATAAAAACGCAAATCTTCATAAAGCTGCTTAAATAATCTCGAGGTGCAAGCAATAACCATACAGGTAATGCTGCTGCAAAGAACGCATAAATAGGTAAAATAATAGCTAATGTTTTCGTATTTAATGTTAAAAGATTTCCTAATGCAGTACCTTCAATATATGGTCCTACAAACACACAAACCATAATTAAGATAAATCCTACAGTTGTTGTTAATTTTAAATTTCCAGTTTTCTTATAAAAGACTCCAACCCCAATTGCAATCGGAATTGTCATTCCTACGGAGAAAGTACCCCACGGATTATGTTGCAATGCATTTAACACCACCATGGATAAACCGGCCATTGTAATTGTAATAATAAATAGCATTGCTAAACCTGTACAAAATCCAGCAACAGGTCCCATTTCTTCTTTCGCTACTTCCGATAATGACTTTCCTTTTCGGCGCATTGAAGCAAATAATACTACCGCATCATGTACGGCTCCTCCAATAACCGCACCAATCAGTAACCATAGTAAACTAGGAAGATAGCCAAATTGTGCAGCTAATATTGGGCCAACTAATGGACCTGCTGCAGCAATTGCCGCAAAATGATGACCAAAAGTTACCCATTTATTCGTTGGAACGTAATCTTTTCCATCATTAAATTCATGTGCTGGTGTTGGTGTTTCATCGCTTAATTTTAACACTTTAGCAGCCATGAACGTTCCATATAAACGATAAGCAATCATAAGTATACAAATTGATCCAATTACAATTGTAATCGCATTCATTTTATGACACCCCTTTTACTACTCTTTTATATAACTTATCTACATTTTATAAGACGAAAACGCTAACAATAACTTTTCACTGCGAAACGCAGAAATTTAGTGGTGAAATACAATATGCGTGTTATGAAATGCACGAAATTTTTAAAAAACTCCATAAAAAAAGTCCGAGAAGATCCTCCACCCGAACTTTTAAAACCCTATTGTTTGTTTCAGCTCTTTTATATACGTTCTACTGACAGGGACAGATTCCCCATCTTTCATCACTAAATTATAGGTAGAATTGAACCATGGTTCAATTTCTACAATTGCATCCAGATTAACTAGATATCCACGATGAACGCGAATAATAGGTGTACCTTGCAGCTTCTTCTCAAATGTCACCAATGACTCACTTGCTTGATATTTTTGTTTTTCTGTTGCTATAACTGTTTTTCCCTCGATGGTACCTATATAAAGAATTTCATGGATATGAATAATAATAATTCTTTCATCTACTGTAATCGCGAGCTTGTCCGATGGTACTTTCTTTTCACTAGCTACAGTCTCCATTGGATTACTTTTTTGTGGAAGAAAGCTAGTTAATTTCTCGACCGTTTGTTGGATTCTTTGTTCCTCAAATGGTTTTAAAATATAATCAATTGCATTTAATTGAAATGCTTTTAATGCATATTCGTCATATGCTGTTGCAAATACAACAGCAGGGTGCTTTCCTTTTTCCAACAGCTTTTCTACTAGATCGAGACCCGTTTCATTTGCCAACATAATATCTACAAATAAAACATCAATTGGTGTATCATCCATTCTCCCCAGCGCCTCTTCTATACAATCTGCTTCCCCAACAATCTCGACTTGCTTGGTTCTTTTTAAAAGATACTTTAATTCATCACGCGCTAAGGGTTCGTCATCCACTATAAAGGCTTTTAGCATACTCCTCACCCCACTTCTGTTCATTTACAGGCAGACTAATAGTGATAGTTGTACCTGATAATGGTTTACTATCTATCTTAAAGTCAGCTTGCTGTCCATAAATCTCATCTATTCGTTTTTTTATATTCCAAAGTGCAGTTCCTGTTCCCTCACTGGATTGTACCGTTTGTGTTCCTAGGTTTTTCCTTTGATCTTCCGTCATCCCTATCCCATTATCCATTGTCGTAATGTTAATCTTATCATTTTCTTGACAGGCATGAATGGAAATAACTCCTTTTTTCATTTTCTTAAATGCATGGTGTACTGCATTTTCCACTAGGGGCTGCAAAGTAAATGGAGGAATCAACACATTTTTAACCGACTCCTCAATATCCATAGAAACCTCGTATTTATCTGGAAAGCGTGCTTGTTCCAGCGACAAATAAGCATGCACATGTTCCAATTCCTTTTCTAACGGAATAAGCATCTGTCTTGCACCTTGCAAATTACTTCTAAAAAATTTACTTAGCTGCAATAATAATTTTCGCGCTTGATCTGCATCTGTTCTAATTAAACATGAAATCGTATTAATCGCATTAAATAAAAAATGAGGATGAACCTGTGCTTGCAAGGCTTTGATTTCCGCGTCCTTTAATAATATCCGTTGTCGTTCCGCCTCAGCAAATTCTAATTGTGATGAAAAAAGCCTTCCTAATCCTTCTACTAATTCTTCATCTACCATACTTAACCCGTTTGTACTTTTAAAATATAGTTTTAAAGTACCTATTGCATGATTATGTGCCTTTAAAGGAAGAACGATTGCGGAACTTAGTGGACAATCCTCCCGATAACATTGGATTTCGTCCTTGGTGGTTGCTTTCTGAATGTTTCCTTGCTCCAGCACCTTCTTCGTAAGCCTTGTAGCCATACTTTTGAGTGGGATATGATGATCTGAAGCCAGTCCCACATGCGATAATACTTGATGACGATTCGTGATGGAAACAGCATCTGCCCCGGTATGTTTTAATATAATCTCTGCAACTTGTTCACAGGATTCCTTATTTAATCCTTGTCTAAAAAACGGCAAGGTTAATTGGGCAATATATAATGCACGATGCGTTTGAAGAGTTCTGGTACGGTCCTCTTCCAAAAGAATCGTTTGAATAATAAGCATGAAAATAAACGTTCCGAATCCATTAACTGTAATCATTGGAAAGGCAATAATTTTTACAAGCTCCAAAGCAGATTCAAATGGTCTTGCAATTAGCAAAATGATTGCCATTTGCACACATTCCATTAAAACACCAATGATAACTGCTCTCATATGTGCATTTTTTTCACGTATATTAAAACGTTTACCTAAAAGTCCTGTGACAATCCCGGCTATAATAGTGGAGATCCCACACGCAATACCCGTGTATCCTCCAAACGAAAGGCGATGTAGGCCAGCAATAAGACCAGCACCTAAGCCAACAATAGGTCCTCCAAGTAATCCACCAATGGCAACCCCCATAATCCGTGTATTTGCTATAGCACTACTTCCTGATAATCCACCTATATGCCACTCCTCTAAAATCGAGCGATGGTGAATCTCAATTCCAGTATAATTGCTTATAATACCAAATACACCGAACACCGTAATTAAAATGACTTTTTCTCTCATTACATGTTCATGATCAATTATTCGGCGAAACGATTTTAGTCGTGATAATAAAAACGCAACAATAATTAAAATTCCAGCACGCTCTAACATAACAGGAAGTAATTGTGCCAAAGAATCTCCCACCCTTCATTAATTCCTATTATACAAAAATAGGCGGATACATTTAGTTTATTTAGTATGGAAAAATGCGGGATTTGCGAAAAAGTACTTTGACTTTATTCCTTTCTAAAACACTTATTTTAATATTGTAGAAACGGAAACAATAATTTAATATAATATTGTCACTGCACCAACGGGTGGGAGGACAGGCCATGAATAAACAGGAACAAATCATAATGGGTTTCAGGGACTTATTAAACAAGTTGGTTTGGCTTAATAAGCCTAAGATGGAGGATAGTCTTAAGGGTTATAAGCCTTCTGAGGTACATTGTATCGAATACATTGGAAAAAATGTAGATTCCAACGTGACAAAACTTGCGGAGTCCTTTTATATGACTAGAGGTGCTATAAGTAAATTAACTAAGAAGCTTATAGAAAAGGGCTTAATCGAAAGCTACCAAAAGCCGGAGAACAAGAAAGAGATCTATTTTAGGCTTACCGAGCAAGGGAAAAAAATTAACAAAATCCATGAGGAACTGCACAGAGAGTTTCAAGAGCGGGATAAAGCGGTGTTTGAGCAGTTAACTAAAGAACAATTTGACAGTATCCTTAGCTTCGTGGAAAAGTATAGTAGGCATTTGGATACAGAAATTCAGAAACTTGGTGTAGATATTAAGCCGAATAAATTGGAATAATGAAAATTACCAGCAGCCGAACTCTATTGAGAATAGGCTGCATTTTTTATCGTTAATATTTTGTTGACAAGGAAACAAAATATTGTTATCTTTTTGTTGACAAGGAAACAAACTTTCACTTACGAGAGGAGAATAATATGTCCATAGATAAAGTAAAGAAACCGGGATTGCCAAAAGAAATTCTCACGGCTGCCTGGGCTATTGCACTAGGAGCAATTGCTCCAATGCTTGATTCAACAATGGTGAACATCGCAATCAATAAACTAACTAAAGATTTCAACACAACATTGGATATCATCCAGTGGTCTATTACAGGTTATGTTTTAGCCCTTGCGATTGCAGTTCCAATATCTGGATGGCTCATGAACAAATTTAACGGGAAGAAAGTATTCGTCGGCGCTGTCATCGCCTTTGGTGTGATTTCTATTCTTGCTGGAATTAGTTGGGACATCTCCAGCTTCATCTTCTTCCGTTTGCTTCAAGGATTTAGTGCTGGTATTATTACCCCGCTTATGTCGACACTCTTGGTTAAAACCGCAGGCCCGGAAAATCTGGGAAGAGTTATGGCAATCGTCAGCACACCAATGATCTTCGGCCCAATCTTAGGACCTGTAATCGGGGGCTTAATCGTTCAAGGTGCATCATGGCATTGGATTTTCTTCATCAACGTAATCATCGTTTCCATTGCTGCACCATTTATGATGAAAACTATTCCTGACTTTAAACCATTCAATAAAGATAGTAAACTCGATATTTTTGGGATTACCGTCTTATCCATAATGAGTGCGTCAATGATTTACGGCATTACGAGGGCAACGGACCATGCATCCTTTAACAATGGCCAAACAATCTTATGGGTGGGTATTGGCTTTGTTTTGGCAGTAATTTATCTGATATACAATCGAATTAGAAAGAATCAAACCGTGCTTCCGATGAATTTATTTTTACGCAAGAACTTCTTAGCAGCCAGCAGCGGTTTATTCTTAGCCAACATAGCTGTCATGGGACCAATGTTAATACTTCCACTTTTCTTTCAAAACTTCCGTCATTTTACTTCAAGTGAGGCAGCGCTTGCGTTAGTCCCGCAAGGAGTTGGCATGCTTGTTACTCGACCAATGATTGGAAAAATGATTGATAAAATTGGTGCGAAATACGTGGTTATAGTAAGCCTTATGCTTTCGCTTATCGGTACTATTCCGCTTATCTTTGTCACCGATAAAACAAATATGATTTGGATTTCCATCTTATTGTTTATCCGTGGAACCAGTTTCGGAGGAATTATGCTTCCGTTGACGAGTGACGCTTATACAGGACTCGACAGCAAACAACTTCCTGAAGCGGGTGTCGGTATTAATATTATTGAAAACCTTGGTTCAAGCTTTGGCTCAGCTGCCATCGCGACCATTGTCGCAACTGTTACACAAGGATTAAAGCCAAGTATTTCCAGTAACTTAAGTGGCTATCATGCCGGATTCTTCATATCCGCCATTGTCCTTGCGCTAATCTTCATCCCTAGTCTTTTCCTCACACATAAAAAGAATGCATAAAAAGGAACCTGCACTAGAATATTGGAGCACAGGTTCCTTTTTAGATGAAGATTTCATACAATCTTCACGTATGCTATATTGTTGGAGCTGTGAGCGACAGTCGGAAACATTCTAAATGCCTAATAGTTTTGTAAACTTTTCACTCCTCTTTTGGAAATTCTCCGAACCACCAAGATTGTTGCTTTTGGTATAAGTATATAATCCTTGAAATGGATAAGATTCGCACTCTTTTCTACATTCCATTTTTCATTTGATTGTAGAAAATTACCGTAAAAATCCTACTGCCGATTTTTACTCATATGTAAATAGCAATAAAGTTTAAGAAAAGAGCCAAGAACATATAATAATAGGGTTTCAAAACTTGGTACAAGTTCTGAAACCCTATTTGTTTACAGTCTGAGCCACCTCGGGGAAGTGTGTTTAATATTAAAATTGAACTTTTTCTTCTAAGAATTTTTTCAAATCGCTAATTGGAAGTCGGGTTTGTTCCATTGTATCGCGATCCCTTACTGTAACCATTTTGTCTTCCACAGAATCGAAGTCATAAGTGATACAGAATGGTGTTCCGATTTCATCTTGACGTCGATAACGTTTACCGATAGAGCCTGTTTCATCAAAATCAACCATGAAATCTTGCGCAAGTTCTCCAAATATTTCTCTAGCACCATCAGATAATTTCTTTGATAGTGGTAAAATCGCTGCTTTATAAGGTGCCAAAGCTGGATGTAGATGCATTACGGTTCTGGATGTGCCATCTTCCAACGCTTCCTCTTCATAAGAATCAATTAAGTAAGCAAGTGTCACACGGTCTGCACCAAGAGATGGTTCAATACAATATGGAACATATCTTTCATTTGTTTCTTGCTCATGGTATGTGAAATCCTCACCGGAGTACTCCATATGTCTCTTCAAATCAAAATCAGTTCTGGATGCGATGCCCCATAACTCTCCCCAACCGAATGGGAATTTATATTCAAAGTCCGTTGTTGCATTACTATAATGAGATAATTCCTCTTCTGAATGATCACGAAGACGTAAGTTTTCTTCTTTCATTCCTAATGATAAGAGCCACTTCTTCGCATAATCCTTCCAGTAATCAAACCATTTTAGTTCTTCGCCTGGCTTACAGAAGAATTCCAACTCCATTTGTTCAAATTCGCGAGTACGGAATGTGAAGTTACCAGGTGTAATTTCATTTCGGAAGCTTTTACCGATTTGCGCAATACCGAACGGAAGCTTCTTGCGCATTGTTCTTTGTACATTTTTAAAGTTAACAAAAATACCTTGCGCGGTTTCTGGACGTAGGAAAATTTCATTCGTACTTGATTCTGTTACGCCTTGGAAAGTTTTAAACATTAAATTAAACTGACGAATGCCTGTAAAATCTTTACTTCCGCAATCAGGACAAGCAATGTCATACTCTTTAATAAGCTCTTCCATTTTAGAAAATGGTAAGCCATCTACTACCATCTCAATGCCTTTTTCTTCGAGGGCATTTTCAATTAATTTATCTGCACGATGTCTCGCCTTACAATTTTTACAATCAATCATTGGATCATTGAAATTACCGATATGAC
>Ga0224736_1023_pt1 | contig 52842 bp, 60 predicted proteins | sample IA12soil_MG_GH6A_FD_161628 | JGI IMG/M metagenome (GOLD analysis project Ga0224736, IMG submission 161628) | Enriched cells from agricultural soil in Iowa, United States - IA12soil_MG_GH6A(-) | ecosystem: Environmental > Terrestrial > Soil > Agricultural land | place: USA: Iowa | collected 2017-05-08
GATTAACGGAGGTTTAATATCGACTGATGGAGGCGTTCTTGTTCATACAGAAAGTCTTAAGTATAAAAATCCAAATCAATATGAATTTTTACTTTTACCCGGAGGTAGAATGTCGGAGGAATTAGTAGATAATCTGTTTTTGCAACAATTTTTGCAAGCGTTTAATGGGCTTATTGCTGCAAGCTGTGCTTCAGCAACCATCGTGGCAGGTGCTGGTTTGGTAAAAGGTGATTTTACCACGATGCCTCATATCAAGGATATCTATTCAGAGTATTTTGCTGATGGACATTATATAGACACTGATATGGTTGCTAGTGATAAACTAATTACTAGTAAAGGATTTGCCCATTATGAATTTACGATGGCGGTTCTGGAGAAGATTGGGCTTACGGAAAAAGACCCACGATTAAAAAGTATGGCATTAAAACTTTCAAGAAATCAAACACTAGTTAGTAAGTAGAGTTGAAATAACACTAAAAGGTGTTATAATGGATATAACACCTTTTAGTGTTATATTTTTTTGGAGGTTTTAAAATGACATTACCGGATATAAAATACTGTATTCTTTTAAATGCACCGATTGAAAAAGTATGGAAAGCAGTAGCTACTTCAGAAGGAATTGCAGCATGGTGGATGGACAATACATTTGAACCAATTCTCGGAAAGGAATTTGTTTTACATGCTGGACCTTATGGTGATTCACCTTGCAAGGTGACGGAACTTGATCCTCCTTATAAAGTTGGATTTGATTGGGGGAAGGATTGGCATTTAACTTTTGAATTAAAAGAGGTAGATGGAAAAACAGAATTTACACTCGTTCACTCTGGCTGGGATGAAAATAAGGTTACAGAGTTTAATCAACCCCATACGGTTATCCGAGGCATTATGGATCAAGGTTGGGCAAAAATTAAAGACAACAAGCTTGTATCTTATGTAGAATCATTAAAATGAAAGACACCGAGATAAAACACGATGTTTTTCAAGCGGTTGCCGACCCAACCCGGCGCAAGATGCTTATACTACTTGCTGATAGGGAAATGCCGATTACTTCCATTACCGAACAATTTCCTATTAGCCGTACCGCAGTCAATAAACATCTTCACGTACTAGCCAATGCAGGTCTTGTCCAAAGCAAAAAGGTAGGTCGCGAAACTAGGTATAAGCTGCAGCCCGAGCCATTGAAAGAACTTCAAAAATGGTTAAGCTTCTTCGAAAAATATTGGGCAGATAAATTATCAGCTTTAAAAGAATATGTAGAGTCTGATGATTAATGTGCATAGAAAATTTCCCCTGTTTATATAGTTTAACGTGTATAATTTTAGTAAACATGAACAGGGGTGAATCTATGGAACATAATCAAAAAGTTAGAGAAGAATTATTGGAAAGTGTGAGCTACCTATCCGATGAGCAATTAAACACAAAGCCAGAAGAGGCAACATGGTCTATCATGCAAAACTTAGAACATCTATACTTGATGGAGAAAACTATTGTACAAAGAATGAAGCAGGAATTGAAGTACCATTCGGAACCAACTTCGGAAGTGCCCATAACCGTGTTGTTAAATCGATCAAAAAAGGTCGAGGCTCCAGATTTTCTTAAGCCTTCTAATGAATTTTTCTCTTTAAAAGAGATGAAGAAAAAACTAGATAGTTCTCGTGAAGCATTAATAAATTTTGTTGCGAATACATCTGAGGAAGACTTGACAAATAGGGTAATGACTCATCGCTTATTTGGTCCTTTATGTTTGAAACTATGGGTTGAATTGATAGGGTATCATGAGCAGCGGCATTTAAAACAAATCGAGGAAGTAAAAGAGGCATTGCAATTTTAAAAACATGGCCAAGAATTCAACTTAGAATCCTTGGCCATGTTTTTTTTGAAGTTTGACAAACAATTATGTAGGTAAAAAAAGACTGAGGAATTTCGTTTTTTCGTTGGTTCATATCAAGCTGTGAAATAATACAGTCTAATTGAATACTATTTTCGTGTCCTTCTTCTTATACTATTACTCTATTTCACTTTATTAGCCACTAAAGATGCATACGTTGATGCTCCTTTAGGATTAAGATGAACACCATCCGGTTCGAAGTATTCATTATGATTAGTACTGGAAGAATACCAATCAACAAGGGAGGCATTAGAATATTTTGCAGCTGCCTCTTTCAAAGCGGTATTTACAATATTTTGCCATGGGCGTGGAACTCTTGTGTTGACGAAAATGACCTTCCTATTCACCCCAATAATGTTCATCATAGTTTCTAGCTGGCTTTTGGTAAAAGGACCATTTGTTCCGAGTTCAATAATTACCACATTGCCCAATTCTCCGTTCTTTTTCATTTGCTTCACAACATCTAAAGCTTGATACATTTGTCTTCCGATTACGGCATTCACCTTTATAGATGGATATATCTTTTTCAAATGCGGTTCTACGTCTACCAAAATGGAATCACCGATAGCTGATATCGCTAGATTGGAATTTGGAGGTGGCGAGTTTTTGGTAGAGTGCTTGTTTTTAGCGATTGTAGAATTATTAGCTTTCTGCGTAACTTTGTGTTCTCCTGCAGAATTATGATCCTTTAGGGGAACCTTTTGTTCCACCACTTTTTTGGATGGTTGAACTTTTACTTCTTTCGAGACGGAATCCTGTTGTGAGGTTGGACTCTCTTTCCGTTCTTCATTCGGTTTTTCTTTTTGTTTTTCCCCCTTCATGGATGTCTGCTTTTCTGTAGGGACAGAAAGGGAAGCTGTTTTACTATTCGTTTTTGCACTAGGTTCATTTGAACTGAACAGTATGGAAATAAGTAAAATAACAGATACTCCCACAAAAGCAAATGCACGTCGGTAAGAAAATATTCCAAGTCTTTTCCAAATGACTCCAAATCCGTTTTTTCTTATAGGATTTTCTATAAATGTATAAGAAAGAGATGAAAGCAAGATAATAAGTGCGATTTGAAATAAAACCCTAAATATAGATATTCCTTGAGTATGAACAGCTGGTGTCGTTAGCAAAATAATTGGGTAATGCCATAAATAAATACCATAAGACCGAACTCCAAGAAAGCGCAATGGTTTAAGCTCAAAGATCCTACTGATGCTGCTTGCAGGATGCACAAGGGAAGCCAATAAAAGCACCGTAATAACAGATAACAGAATCATTCCGCCTAAATATAAAAAGCTTTCATATTGATTTGTGCGAGCCAGCATCCAAAGCAGGATGAAAAGTCCGAATGCCCCAATGAAATTTAGAAAAACACTAGATTTAAAAGGTACTTTTCCTGCTAATTTTTGACTAGGCCAGCAGAGGGCAAGAGCAGCTCCAATTAATAAGGAAAAGGCACGAGTATCTGTTCCATAGTATACTCTGCTAGGATCCATACCTGGTTGATATAGAAATGCCATTGCTAAACCGGAAAGGATAGCAGCAAGAAGTGTTAAAAATAGTACAGAACGTTTAGATAAAAAGTTTAAACCAATCAAAATAAGTAAAGGCCAAACTAGATAAAACTGTTCTTCCACTGCTAATGACCAAAAATGAGTAAGCAGGGAAGGAGAATGAAAGCTTTCAAAATAAGAGACATGGTGGAAAATATACCACCAATTACTGAAATAAAACGATGCTGCAATTATATCTCCTCTTAAACTAGCAAGAAAATGGCGGTCAAATAAGATAACCCAGCATGAAAGAGCAATTAGGAGAGTGAACATTGCAGGCAGTAGACGTCTTGCTCTGCGGTACCAGAAGCTTTTTAAATCAATTGTTCCTTTTCTTTCCTTTTCTGAGACAAGTAAATCGGTAATAAGGTATCCAGATAGTACGAAAAATACACATACCCCTAAAAAGCCTCCGCTTGCCCATCCAAATCCAAGATGGTAGAAGATAACGGCAAATACGGCTAATGCCCGCAAGCCATCAAGAGAATGAATATAACGTTTTTTTTCTGTATGTAATTCCATTAGGCTGTTTCCTCCTTTAAGAAGAATAGACATGTTGTATGAAGAAACAATAAAGGGAATCGTAAATGAAAGAAGCTGCTTATAATTTTAAATATAAAATGCGGATAGATCCTTTCATCTATCTCTCCACGAATATTGCTCAATTCAAGGTATTTACATTACAAATATTACATTTATATTACGAATACATCAATGGGTATTATGTCAGAAATTAAATGTATACAGGGATAGTAACCAACACCTACCCCTGTCAATGTTAAAATTATTGAATATACTCGTGCCCCACTAATATATTCGATATAACTTTCGTTGGAATGACAAATTCTACTGTACCCATATATCCTGGTGCAACATCAAATTGATTAAAGGCAATCACTAATTTATGATCTTTATTGATATAAAAGTTTTGATTGGCAGAGATTTTCTTAAACATCTCTTCCTGGCTAATATCCAGATCTCCCGCTCCACTAATCCAATAAATTTTACTTGGATCTTCCTTCATTTGCTGAAGCATTTGCTCTTGTATATTTTTACTGATTACGTCAATATATTGGTCATTTTTAAATAGAATTGGAAGGGTTAATAAAATTTGCTTCTTCTTATCAATCGTATCAAATTTTAATGTTGTATCGGACGATGCTTGTATTTTTGTCACATATCTTTCAATAGATAATATTTGATCATTATCTGTTTTGACTTCATAACCGCTATCAACGCTCATATGTCCATTGCCTTGTTTCTTCATTTCGTTCATCTCTTGTGTGAAGTCTTTATACAATTTACGATTTTCATCGATATACTTTTGATTGAGACTGTTTTCCAGGCCTTTATTTTCGAGATTTTTAATACCAGGGGTTTTGAGATTGGCATTATAGTTTTTGTCATCAACATTAAATTCTTTAAACGTAAATACTTTCACGACATTCCTAATAACAGGTATGTCAGATAATGTTTTTGCAAATGTGGGACTCGTATTTAAGCTAACAATGAAAATTGCTGCAGCGGCTACAGCCCCTAAAATCCATGGATAGATGCGTCTAGGGCGTCTCGACTGTATTAGTGCATTATTTACTACATCATCTAGTTCTGCAGGGATAGGAATATTTTTATATTCATTTCTTAACTGCTCCAATTTTTTATCCATCCAAAATTCCTCCAGTAAAGAGTTATTTTAACTTAATTCGCAGCATGTCCAATGCTCTGTATAACCTTGTTTTGACCGTGCTTTCTTTTTCGCCTAGCACTTCCGCTACTTCCTCAATCTTTAAATCCTCGAAAAATCGTAAAACAATGACACTTCGATATTTCATTGGTAATTCCTCGAGAGATTTTTCTAAATCCAGATGCTTGTAGCTATCTTCTTTGCCTGAGCTATAATAATCTAGCGCTTCTTCATCGACGAAAGTAACCCTTTTCCTTTTACGCAAAAAGTCAAGGGATGTATTGACCACGATTCGGTAGAACCAGCTTTTGACGGACTGAGCATCCCGTATAGTGTCTTTCGCCAGAATCGCCTTTTTTATAGAATCTTGAACAATGTCCAATGCGTCCTCCGAATTTTTCACATAACTATAAGCCAGTCGATAAAAGTCTTCTTTATTTTCTGTTACGAACTGTATAAAATAATGGTCCAACTTGCTTTTCATTGAAAAAAGAGCTCCTTTTTCTAAGATACGTATCATGAAGTTTGTTACGGAAAATAGACGTGCGGTGAGGATAAAAAGTTTTAAAATTTTTTTTGGGAAATCTTATTAACATTTGAGAGTAAAGGAATGTTGAAAATTTAATACTATATAAATTATTGGACTGTGTTGCTATAATCCGTGTGGCCACGTCTTTCGGGTAAGGGGATCATCTCGTAACAATGGTTTCCTTCACATCTCCTATGGATTTGAATGAACTGTGGCGCCAACGCTTTTCCTGTAATATATTAAGCTAGAATAACTTAGAAAGGATTTTATTTGAACGAAGGAGAATACGTTTTTTAGGGTAAATTCATATAAAGGATGTGAACAAAGTGCGAGAAACGCACTATTAGAATGAAGATAAAATTAATTATTGCCGACGATAATTCTTTTATTCGGGAAGGGATGAAAATCATCCTAAGTACGTATGAGGAGTTCGAGGTTTTAGCGACAGTAGACGATGGAAAGGAAGCAGTTGATTATTGTAAAAGTCATGAGGTGGATGTTGCTTTATTAGACGTGAGAATGCCGAATATGAATGGGGTAGATGCAACAAAGCTAATCACGGAGGAAACGAATACAAAGCCACTAATTCTAACTACCTTTGATGATGATGAATATATCATGGATGCCATAAAGAACGGGGCGAAGGGCTATTTACTGAAAAATACAGAGCCAGAAGTGATTCGTGATGCCATTAAGGGTGTTTATAAAGGGAACAGTTTTATTCAGGATGTCGTATTGGAAAAAATAAAATCTAATTTGGCAGAGCCGAAAAATAAGGAAATAAAAATAGATACAAGTTTGTTTACGGAAAGGGAATTGAGCATTATGGCATTAATTGCAAAAGGTTTTTCGAACAAAGAAATCTCCAAGCAGCTTTTTATTTCGGAAGGAACGATTGCCAATTATATTACTTCCATTCTAAATAAAACGGCTCTTGAACATCGAACACAAATTGCCATTTATTATTTAACAGGAAAAGTGGAGCAATGAGGAAACAACAATGGAATTATGGATGATTTTCAGCAAATTAATTGTAATGGGGTATATTGCTGCTGTCTGTATACAATCAGGAAGCTCCGATTTGCCATGGATTGTTTTTTCGCTGCTAGTTTATTTTAGTATGAGCATTTTGATTTATTTGTTTAAAAAGAATGGGGCTAGAAAGCTGTCTATGCTGGTGTCGATTATTGTATTGGTTATTTTCTGTATACAAATCGATTCCTATTTTATGTTGCTTTTACCTCTCAGTATATATGAGTTAGGAAACTATTTTATAGAAAAAAAGCCTTTTTTACTATTGATTGCGACTATTCCGATTATCTATATGCCAATAGCTATGTATCCTATATATGGATTGGTAACATTATTAAGCTTTATGGTGTTTGGGATGGGGGTTATTTTTACCGAGAAACTGACAAAATACGAAAAAAATATGGACAAAATGCGAAAAAATCTACAAAAGCTTTCAAGAAGTTTGAATGAAAATCAAGAATACATAAGGCAATCTGAATATACTTTCAAGTTGGAGGAGAGGAACAGGCTATCACAAGAAATTCATGATAAAGTTGGTCATTCCATGACGGGTGCCCTCATTCAAATGGAAGCCTCTAAGCGTTTGATGAGCATAAATCAAGAAAAAGCAACGGAGTTACTGCAAAATGCTATCAATATCTCGAAGGAGGGAATCGAAAGCATTCGCATCACCTTGAAAAATATCAAGCCGCCAACGGAACAAATGGGTATTCACCGTATGAAGTTATTAATTGATGAATTTGCCTCGAAACATGAACTGGCAACCTCCTTTGTTTATAAAGGGAATCTGGAGGTAATTGCTCCAATCCACTGGAAGATTATTCAGGAGAACATAACGGAAGCTTTAACAAACACTTTAAAATATTCCGAGGCTACTCATATTTCTGTAGATTTAAATGTATTAAATAAATTGATCAGGGTGGAAGTGAAGGATAATGGAAAAGGAGCTGAAAAAGTGAAAAAAGGGCTTGGAATTAGGGGAATGGAAGAACGGACCGCCGCTATTAACGGGAAAGTAATCGTGGATGGGACAAACGGCTTTTCGGTCACGACATTGCTGCCTATTTAAAAATGTTTAAGCCTAAATGATAAAAAATATTGATATAATTCCTATAAAAATAAATAGGAGGAAGGAGCTGTTGATCGATATGATTACAGCTTTTTTTATTATTTTTGTATAGAGGCAGATGGTTACAGGTCAACCAGAAATATTTAGCATTCGTTTAACCTTATAATACGAACTGGCAGCTTAGTTGAACAAGGAATTAAAAAAGGGAAATAATTATTTAGTATAGGTCGTCATAAAAAAAGGAGTATTAAAAAAACAATGTTTGACATGATATCGGAACAACGTTAATATAATAAACGTAATCATTACGATTTAAATAAAAATCGAAGTGGATAATGGATATTTTAAATTAATGTTTACATATAAAATAAGTTTATGTGTTTATTATTGATTCTAAATCGTAATGATTTCGAATTATCCTTAAAGATATCTATTTTTTAATGAAGTTTTCAATAATAAATCGTAATCATTACATTTTATTCAAAGTGTTTGGAGGGAATTAGGTGAAGAAAGTAATTAATTTAAAAGCACTCATGATTCTATGTATAGCATTTATTTGTTTACAAGGTTGCAGTAAGAATGACAATAGTGAAAATAAGGAAAAGGGTGGGAAGGATAAAAAAATCCATATTGTTACGACCTTTTATCCAATGTATGAATTCACTAGAAACATTGCTGGAAATATGGCTGATGTAGAGCTTTTAATTCCTTCAAATGTTGAACCCCATGATTGGGAGCCATCTCCGAAGGATATGTTGAAAATTCAAAATGCCAATGTTCTTGTGTATAACAGTAAGTTTCTTGAGACATGGGTTCCGAATATCCAAAAAAGTTTAGGGAATAAGGGTCCACAGTATGTAGAAGCAAGTAAAGGAATTCATCTAATGAAAGGAGTAGCTGAAGAAGATTCAACAGCTAAGAATAAACAAACTCAAATGGATCCTCATGTATGGTTAAGTCCTGCATTAGCTCAAAAAGAAGTAACCAATATTACTCAGACGCTAGTAAAAGTTGATCCTAAAAATAAGAATTATTATGAGAATAATAGTAAAACGTATTTGCAAGAACTTGAAAAACTAGATAAGGCCTATCGAACAGCACTGCAAAATGTTAAAAAACGTGAAATAATCACCCAGCATGCAGCATTTGGATACCTGGCAAGAACGTATCATCTGACCCAGGTTCCTATCGCAGGACTTTCACCAGATCAAGAGCCTAGTCCTGCTAAATTAGGAGAGTTAAAGAAATTTGCGAAATCCCATAATCTAAAAGTGATTTATTATGAAGAAGTTGCTTCTCCGAAGGTTGCGAAGACACTGGCAAATGAAATTGGGGCTAAAATCGAAGTACTTAATACACTTGAGGGATTAAGTAAGAAGGATCAAGAAAAAGGTTTAGACTATATTACCGAAATGGAAGAGAATTTAAAAAGCTTGGAAAAAACATTAAATGAGTAGCTCAAAAAGGGCGTCATAAAAGCCGACGCTCCTATTCAGGAAGGAGTGCAATCAATGAAGTTAGCTGCATTAGAGAATGTTACGTTTGGCTATACTCATATTCCAACATTAAATAGTGTTTCATTTGAAATAGCTTCTGGAGAGTTTGTTGGAGTTACAGGAGCAAACGGTGCTTCAAAGTCAACTATACTGAAATTAATGTTAGGCTTAATTAAGCCGTGGTCAGGGCGAATTTATTTAAGTAAAACTAATTCAATGGGAAACCCTTTAAAAGTAGGGTATGTCCCTCAACAGATCGCATCATTTAATGTAGGATTTCCTAGTAGTGTCATCGAACTTGTTCGTTCTGGTAGATTCCAAGATAAAAAGTGGTATCAAAGACTTACCAAACTTGATCATGAAATAGTGGAAAATGCATTAAACATGGTGGGAATGTGGGAATTCAAAAATGAGAAAATCGGCTCGTTATCTGGGGGGCAGAAACAAAAAATTTGCATTGCTAGAGTTCTTGCGACAGAACCAGATTTGTTAGTCTTGGATGAACCCACTACTGGAATGGATTACGATAGTAGAGTAAGTTTTTATAAGTTTATGAAGCATCAAGTTAGACTGCATAAAAGAACAGTTGTAATGGTCACTCATGACCAGGAAGAAGCTGGTGACAGCTTTGATAAAATGATTCATTTGGAGAAAGGGGAACACGGAGAGTGGAAATGTTTAACCTTGAGTTCATGCAACGGGCATTTTGGGCAGGCGGACTCATTGCAATTATCGCTCCTATAATAGGCATCTTCCTTGTTTTAAGAAGGCAAGCATTGATGGCAGATACCTTATCTCATATCTCTTTAGCGGGGGTTGCCATTGGTTTTTTTATTCATTCGAATATTACCTTATCAGGTATTGCTGTTGTCATGATGGGAGCCATTGGGATTGAATATATGCGAAGATCATACCAATCGTATTCAGAAGTATCGATAGCCATATTAATGACGGCTGGATTATCCTTTGCATTATTTTTGATGAGTATTACAGAAGGAGGCATGAGTCCAAATATAGAACAATATTTATTTGGTTCCATTGTAACCATTAGTAATGAGCAGGTTTACACATTATTAGGGGTCACAATCATTGTTCTTATTTATTTTGTCTTGTTTAAACGATCTTTATTTTTATTAACTTTTGATGAAGACACAGCCCAAACAAGTGGAATCAATACAAATTTATTATCTTTATCATTTAGTATGCTTACAGGTCTAGCAATTTCTGTCATCATTCCTACAATAGGTGTGTTATTAGTTTCAGCGTTATTAGTGTTACCTGCTTCTTTTGCGATTAAATTGGCCAAGGGTTTTAAGGTTGTTATTTTTACTGCAATTTTTGTCGCTATATTCAGTGTATACACCGGTTTAATTTCTTCATATAATCTCGGCACACCACCAGGAGCAACCATAACATTATTGCTTGTGATCATCCTTTTAGTGGGATTTACAACTCAAAGAGTCTTTTTGTTTTACCAGAGAATATACAGAAGAAGTTATTAAAAACAATTTTTTTTAACCGGGACTTAGAGTAAATCTCTTTGTGTAATTAATAGTTATATTGTCCTTTGACCTAATCTCAACCTGTAAGTACACTATGGGCCCAAAAACTGGGACAAAAAGCATCCCGTAGCTGTATTCGTTAACCATTTCAGATGCTAAATGGATTTAATCAAAACTGGAACTAAGGTAGTAATTCGAAGTTAATAATAAATAAAAAGTTTATATATTACTGAGAATGCGATGTCTAAAAAGGCATCGTTAATTTTTTTAAAAGGAGAGTTTGTGAAATAATGTACTTAAACAAATCCAGCTAATAGTTTGTGGATATGATATACATTTGAGAGAGGCTGTTTTTCAATATGGCAAGTAGACAATTGGAAAGAGCAATCTGGTTCTTCTTATAAAGCTTATGCTAGTGGGAGTCTTTCACATTTCTTCTTCCCCCTTGATTTATCACAAAAAATTTTAACCTGCCATTATTGGAGTCTATAGAAAAGGAATCCAGTTTACTTGTAGTAAACTAGGGGTAAGAAGCTATACGTTCGCTTGTGGCTTCCGTAACAAATGATATTCAGCTACTCACCTTAGTAAATCATAAATACCTTTTAGTCATAATTTTTTATATAGCGGAAAATTTTTTGATACTTCAAAGAATAATGAGTTGGGTCAAGATTTTTTTTCATAATGCTTAATATTTACCTTCAGTTACTTCACCATAAACAAGAACTTTTTTTCAGCATCTCGCTTATTATTAGTAAAATTACTAATATTGCCCTATTCTACTAATAAGTATACAGGCTTGCCGTTAGCTTCAATTTCAAACAAGTAATAAGTTCTACTATTTCATCCCATTTTTTCTTGCTGTTAATTAGCACTGAAGTTAACGAAGTTTAATTAAGCTTGGGATGCATTAGTTAAATAATAAACCAGAACGCCATTTTTTTATTACCTTGCAACAATTTTGGATTTTATTTTTACCCTTTCTATATTCATAAATAGCTCCTTCTTTAAAAGGAAATACTCTTAATAAGTATTGTTTTGAAAGAGGAGAGAACATTTATTGAATATGAAAAAAACAGTTATCGGTATTGCTAGTTCATCGGTTAAATATAATGGCCAAGAAAGCTCTATTCTTCCGATTAGTTATTGTGAAGCAATAACTAAAGCAGGGGGTATTCCTGTTATTCTTGCTGTTGCGAAACAAGAAATGGCAGAACATTGGATAAGCATATGTGATGGCATTATTTTAAGTGGCGGGGAAGATATAGATCCTTTCTCTTATCATGAGGAACCTCATCCAAAGTTGGAAAAAACAAAACTAGAGCGGGATCAATTTGAAATAAGTTTAGTACAGGAAGCAAGAAAAAAGAAAGTACCGGTATTGGCGATTTGCAGAGGGATGCATGTCTTGAATGTAGCACTAGGTGGTACTCTCTTGCAGGATATTGAAAGTATCGTTCCTAATTGTATTCAGCACACTCAAAAGGCATCCAGTGAAACTGCTTCTCACAGCGTTAAAATAAATAAAAATAGCTTGCTTTTCTCCATCCTTGGTTTGCACGCAGTGCGGGTGAATAGTTTTCACCATCAAGCTGTCAATAATCTTGCACCTGGAATAAAGGTAACAGCTCGGGCATTTGACGGAATTATAGAAGCTATTGAAGCAATGAATATGGAAGAAAATTGGCTGTTGGGTGTTCAGTGGCATCCGGAGGAAATGGGCGATAATTTTCAGATGGATCGTCTATTTGCAGAGTTTATCAAAGCATGTAATCAGGGTAAATAACTCTATCTAAAAACCTCATATGAAAAACATGAGAATTCTCATGTTAAAACAATGAAGGAATGCACTTATGGGAGTGCATTCCTTTTTCATATAATATCATCAGAAACTATTAATACATGTCTAGCTGCAGCGCCTATCCCGCTAGCTCGGGTTTCTGGTCTTCTTCCTGCGGGTGAAACCTCAGCTCGTGAACTATCACAACTCGGTTTCCTTTGTCTCGCCTGTGACTACGAAATCCGTATACCGATGAGAAAGGCGCTTTCGCTTTTCTAATGGAGAGGAGAAAAAACGTGAACGTGTTGGAGATAAAAAATTTAACGAAGAAATTCGGTGACTTTATCGCGGTGGATAATATGTCTTTAAAAATTGAAGAAGGGGAGATTTTCGGATTTTTAGGTGCAAACGGAGCGGGTAAGAGCACGACCATCAATATGATATCTGGACTGTTAAGAAGCAACGAAGGGGTTATTAATATCCTTGGGAAGAATGCCGTCAAACATAACCGGTTTGCAAAAATGAATATCGGGATAGTACCACAGGATTTAGCCATTTACGAAGATCTAACTGCATATGAAAATGTCCGTTTTTTTGCTGGATTGTACGGGTTAAGGGGCGCTGTATTAGATGCCCGGGTAAAGGAAGCGCTCGCGTTTGTTGGCCTCAGTGATAAGCATAAAAACTATCCAAAGAATTTTTCCGGCGGGATGAAAAGGCGCCTGAACATAGCATGTGCTATTGCCCATCGGCCAAAATTGATTATTATGGATGAACCGACTGTAGGTATCGACCCGCAATCCAGAAACTATATCCTTAACTCTGTACGCAAGCTTAATGAAATGGGAAGTACGATCATTTACACAAGTCATTATATGGAAGAAGTAGAGGAAATCTGTACTCGCATTGCTATTGTTGATCACGGCCAAATTATTGCGGAGGGTACGAAAGAGCAGTTGAAATCCATCATAACCAATACGAAAGATATTTGGATTGAAGTGAAATCGACGGAAGGTCTTGATCTGAATACTCTGCAGGCAATTAACGGAGTGGAGGCAGTTCAAATAGAAGAGAATGTTATTAAAATCCATAGTGATGCAGGAGTGAATAATTTAAATAAGATCATTGAACAGTTAATAAAAAATGGTGCAGAAATACGTTCTTTAGAAGAGCAGGAACTAAATCTTGAAACGGTGTTCTTGACGTTAACAGGGAGAAACCTGCGTGATTAAAAGAAGGGAGGGATAATGTTGAATATTGTCAACATCTTTTTAAAAGAGTTAAAGCAAACCTTTCGAGATTTTCGGATGTTTGTTTTCATGATCGCTTTTCCAATTGTGTTTATGTTGGTACTTGGGATGGCGCTATCAAATGCATTCAGTACAAGTAAGATTTCAATCGATAACATTCATGTTCTATATAAGAATCTGGGGAATAATCAATTGGCACAGTCATTTGAAACATTAAAAAAGGAAACGGCAAAATCAGGGATTCAGTTTAAAGAGGCAACAGGGAATGTAGATGGAAAGAAAGCAGTAAAACAGAATAATGTTGACGGTTATGTGGAGATTTCAAACAATGGAATCAAGTTATATGAAAGTGATCGGAATAGTATTGAAGGAAACATTATTCAAGGAATGTTGACTGCTTTTGTCGATAAATACAATGTTGCTATGTCGGTAGCAAAAGTTGATCCAAGTAAAGTGAATATGGTTCTTGCATCGAATCACTCCAAACAGTATATAAAAGAAACATCCTTACATGCTGCAAAATCACCAGGTGCAATGGATTATTATGCGATTGCCATGACCGCCATGATTGCCTTTTACGCTGCACTGAACGGTACTTCCTTAATGAATACGGAAATAGCAAGGAAAACAGGGGATCGGCTATTAGTATCGCCTGCTCGCAAAAGTGAAATATTTTTAGGAAAAGTATTGGGAAGTATAACAATAAATTTTATCTTTATTGTCATCGTTGTTTTATTTAGCAAATTTGTTTTTAAAGCAAATTGGGGAGATCATTTGGGAGTTATATTCCTTGTTTTGTTAACAGAAGTGCTGATGGCTGTCAGTTTTGGGCTTGGAGTAAGCTATATCACCAAAACAGGCGGAGCGGCCCGAACCATTGTGATGATAGTTATTCAAATAGCCTCCTTCATAGGTGGTGCTTATTTTAAAATTGACTATGCAGGAAATATTCCAAAACTTTCACCATTATCTTGGGTAATTGAAGGGATTACCAAAGTGATTTATGCGAATGATCTTGGGGCTGCTATTCCTTCCATAATCCTGAATATAGGGATAACGCTTATTATGATGCTGATAGCGGTAGTATCTTTCCAAAGACGGGAGGGGTTATAAACATGAAGGATATATTTTGGTTAGTGAAAAATACGTTGAGAGTAACGTTTAAAAGTAAAAAAGGAATTCTGTTATATATATGCACTCCTCTGATTGGAATATTTATCTCCCTTCTTTCCTATGGGGGTTCAGGTGGAACGACACTGCAAGTTGGGATTGTCAATCATGATCATCAAGCTGTTACAACAAATACCATTAAATTTATAAAAGATTTGGAGAATGTAAAGGTAAAAAAACTTAAAGAATCTGATGTATCGAAACAAATTACGGAAGGAAAACTCGATTGCGTTATTACCTTTGATAAGGGATTTGCTAACAGTGTTCTTAAAGGAAATCCAAACCATATCAGCATTTCTTCCATAAAAGGCGCAACGGTTACGAGTTATATCCAATCCTATCTATATAATTATATTGATAATATTTCCGCAATCAGCAAGGCGGCGGGAGGGGATCAAAACAAATTCGATAAAATGTATGTTGATTATCACCAGTCGAAAGTAAAAATGTCCGCAAGTGTTTTAAATGACGTATCAAAATATAAAGATATAACGAATCAAACAATGGGGTATTTATTAATGATTATGCTAATCAGTGCAAGCACCCTTGCTGAAATTATTTTAAAAGAAAAAGGAAATAGAACCTATTACAGACTTCTATCGACACCTATTAATGCCAAAAAATATATTTCAGCCAATATCATCGTGAATCTTATTGTGATGATAATTCAAATTATTATTACATTACTTTCTCTTAAGGGGATATTCCATATCAATATCAATATGCCAGCTTGGCAACTGGGCTTAATCTTACTGATATTTGGATTAGTGGCAATTGGATTTGCACAAATTACGGTAGCTTTTACTAACAGTACAGGGGCATCTGGCGCAATGCAAAACTTATTCATTGTTCCAACCTGCTTGTTATCCGGCTGTTTCTTCCCTGCCGAGATTATGCCAAAAGCATTGCAAAAAGTATCTGATTTCCTCCCGCAGCACTGGGTATTGGAAACTATCACGAAATTACAGCAAGGCGCACAATTAGGGCATTTAACATTGAATTTCATGATATTGCTGGCATTTGCTCTAGCGTTTTTCCTAATTGCAATCTACAAAATCAGTAGAAATAACAATGTAAGAAATTTTGTATGAAATGGGAAAAAGGGACACATCCTTTTCGCCATTTTTTTAAGGAGGAGAAACATGGTCTGGAACAGTTAAATTTATTCCAAAGTACGGGTATTCAGTTTTATTGGATGCCCGTTATTTTTGTTTACGTATTGTTGCTAAAAAATAACAAACATATAAAGGATATTACTATAACGGCTTCTGCTATTTATTACTAGATTATTTTCATCCGCATACAAAGGAAAAGGAATATCTTTTTCTTTGTAACCTTGAATGATATTTGTGTTGATTTGCTTTATGAAAAAACCCCTGCAGACGAAGTCATTGATTTGAGCATAAAATTCCAAATTTTAATTGAGGAAGCGGTTCTCGCTTTGATTAAAGGAATTTCCGGAAAATAGTAGTATTACCTATACAAGTGCTAATTCGAGGGAGAAAATCAAATGCCATTAATTGAGTGTAAAAATTTTCATTAAGGCACCGATTGAAAAATGCTTTGATCTTGCAAGAGATGTAGAGATACATACGAAAACGACAAGTATAACAAAAGAAAGAGCAGTGGGAGGCATCATCTCAGGACTACTTGAACTAGGGGATACAGTAACGTGGGAGGCGGTTCATTTCGGAATCAAGCAAAGATTAACTGCTCAAATAATCGAAATGGAAAAGCCAAATAGATTTGTAGATATTATGGTAAAGGGTACCCTTCACTCTTTTGTTCATACACATCAATTTATGGAAGAGAAGGAAGGAACCATCATGATTGACCAGTTTCAGTATAAATCTCCACTAGGTATCATTGGGGTTTTAGCAGACAAGCTATTTTTGGAGAAATACATGAGAAAATTCATTATTTCACGCGCAAACGAATTAAAAAAAATTGCTGAAAATGGGGGCAAATAAATATGAAACTAATGGATACCACTGCATTCTTTTTGAATAATTTCTTGAACTAGCATTCCTTTCTTAAGAAGCTATTACGCCGAATATCCAGATATTTTCGAGGTGTATTTTTCTTCCCATTGTAAAGATACACCGCATCGATTCAAAAGTACCCACAATATATTTCAACGATAAAAGAAGTTCATCAAAATGTATTTCCAATCATAAAGGAAGTAACAGAAGAATATTCTAAACTGTATCCAGTTACGTTTCCGATTGATGTTCACTTGATTGTCGGAGGATTCGGTTCCAACGCATATAATTATCGGCAAATCATTCCTAACATTACATTCGTTTTAGAAAAATTATCACCAGATTCAGATCACTTAAGAGTAATAGTTGCCCATGAATTTGGACACGCAGCTCAAAATATTTTGACATATAATGCGGGGATGGATTGGACAAAAACGAAGTGGAACAGCCCTCTGATTTGGTCTTATCGGGAAGGAGTGGCAACCCATTTTTCGAGGAGAATTGCTCCGGGCTTACATCCGTCTACTTACTTTTCGTATCACGACGAAGGGCATGAATGGCTTGCCTTTGCAATTGATAACGCAAAGGAAATTAAAAGGGCATTTTCAAAAGACTATCAATTTCTCACAACCGAGGAATTGTATCATGAATGGTTCTCCATCAATGGAAAATTAATTTAGGTGCTGATGAAGTTCGTATAGGTACATATACCCAAAACGGTCCGTTCACTTCGTTTTTCGGTCTGTTCTATGTGTTTTTCGTGCTGATAAGTCGTAAATTCGGTCCGTTCACTTGTAATTTCGGTCCATTCTGGGATGAGGGGAGCCCTTGCACCACTTAATTCCAAAATCATGATTAGTCTGCGCTAGGAGAAAGAAGGATTATGCCTATTAATATAGAACCTTAACAGTAACTCTTTTAATAAGATAATTTTCTAAAAAGTGATAGACGAAAAGGTAACGTGAAGTCTTATTAAACTATCAAATATAAAGGAGAACGAATTAATGAAAAATATTTTAGTATTAGGTGGCACTCGTTTCTTTGGCCGTGAATTGGTGGAGTTACTGATTGAAGAAGGACATAATATTGCGATCATGACTCGGGGTAAATCCGGCAATCCATTTGGTGACAAAGTAGAACATCTTATCGGAGATCGTTCCAATAAGGAAGAGCTGGCAAAAGTAGCGGAAGATCGTACATTTGATATTGTTTATGATAATATTTGCTTTTCTCCAAATGAAGCTTATGAGTTTTGTGAAGTTTTCAATGGGAAAATTGGCAAGCTTGTTTTCACCTCTACACTTTCTACGTATGAAATGGATGGGAAAGTAAAAAATGAGGATGATTTTGATCCTTATCATTATGAAATTCGGTTTGGTAATAGTGAAGATTTCTCTTACGGGGAAGGAAAACGTCAAGCGGAGGCGGTTTTCTTTAAATATGCGAAATTCCCGGTTGTAGCAGTTCGCTTCCCTATCGTAATGGGAGAAAATGATTATACACGCCGTTTACATTTCCACGTTGAACGTGTCGCAAATGGAGAGCCTATCGGATTTTTAAATATGGACGCAGAAATGTCCTTTATCCAAGCAACAGAGGCAGCACGGTTTTTAAAATGGGCTGGCTTCTCAGAAGTGGAGGGGCCATATAATGCAACAGCAAGCGGGAAGATTGCATTATCCGAATTAATAAAGTTGGTCGAAGAAGCTACTGGAAAATCAGCAAAAATCTCCTTAGTTGGAAATGATGAAATATGTTCACCTTATGCGATTCCATCTTCATGGTATATGGCGAATGAAAAGGCAAGAAATAGTGGGTTCCAATTTACGAATTTACATGACTGGTTGAAACCATTAATTGAAACCATTGCAAAATGAAAAGGATCAGTTATGTTTATAAGAAAAAAGAGGCTGAACATGTCAGGCCTCTTTTTTCTTTATGGAATCATTTTCTGCCCCTCTTGGTGGACTTATCTGATATAGATCGGAAAAACGCGGATATGAAAAGAAAACTCATGACCCGTGCCGTATAGTTATGAAGTCCGAAATGCAGTTCAAGAATAAACTGAAGCAGCAAATAATATTGCGTATTCCAAAGAAGATGAGGAAGTTTTAAACACTATGATTCAAATGGTATTTTTACAATAGCTTTTTGGATCTATTTTTGTAGTTTCACCATTAAGTTAACGACGTAATGTAAACAGTTCATCCGAAATTCGGTGAGTTTGATATTAAACCGAGGGGAATCTGATAGTTTGTAGTAAAAAGAGAAGACCCTTAGCTGGTATATAAACTAAGGGGTTTTTTCTATTAAAGTTTAGGTGGTTCCATCCCAATTGCATTCCACTCTTCTTGAGAAGGGCCGTATACACCTGGAACTTTAAGGCCAGCTTGTCTCATTAGCACCGTCATTTGTCCGCGATGATGCGTTTGATGCAAGATTAAAGTTAGCAGGGTAAGACTATTTGGCGAAGGGTGGCCAAACAAATTGTGCACTTCCTTGAGAGATTCATCTGACCATTGCTCTTTGATTGCAGAGACCATTGCTTCATTAGATTTGCGATATTGATCGGCAATTTCCTTTGCACAAGTTGGCACATCCTGTTCAGACTTAGCACCTTCGAATTGTAAACCTGTTTGCGAAATGAACTCATAGAGTGACGTCACAATATGCCAAGCCATTCTTCCTAAATTTCTTCCCTCAAGGGATACCTTCTGCTGTAGCGATTCATCGCTTAATGCATCTAGAACCTTTTGAGTTGAGCTGCTTTCATGTTCCCATTGGTTTAAAAACTCTGTAATAGAATGAAACATAGCCATTCCTCCTTTATTATTTTCAATATTCCTTGACGTTCACATTTATCATAATACATTTGGCAGGGAAAAATCATGCGGGATGATTATGGAGATAAGCAGGAAGGAGATGGAGGGGAAGGCTATATGAATGGCGTCTGATAAAGCTCTTCTAATGAGTAAAGATGCTTTCAACCCATTAAGACTGTTGCCTCTTGTTTTGTTGCATTATATGAGGTTTTTCAATAGTTAGGATCTACCAAGGATAAGCTTGCCCATTAAAAAAGTTATTTATTTGGAATTGTAAGGATCAAAAAGGAAAACTCATCATTTAAACTAGGGGTGAAGCGCTGCATAACAATAACAATATGATATAAAACAATATTAATTTATTGTAAAACGATAAATAATATGTTAAAATCAAAATCACATTAAATCAGTGAGGTGCTATTTATGAAGCGAGGTTCAACCATCTTTTTGAAGTCCGTTATTTTTTTTATTGGAATAGCGATTCTTGCTTTGTGTATATTTGGGGTTCCTGAGATAGGAAATATTGTAGCAAAGCTACTACCTAATATGGCGTATATAAAATATCCTGTTTTAATTATCTTGTATGCGGCAGCAATCCCTTTTTACTATGCTTTGTATCAGGCTTTAGCACTGCTAAGTTATATTGACAGAAGCATAGCATTTTCTCAAAGCTCAGTAATTGCCTTAAAGAAAATCAAATACTGTGCGATTACTATCAGTTGTCTACACGTGCTTCTCTTACCGCTCTTTTATCTATTCGCCGATAAAGACGATGCCCCGGGTGTTATCTTTGTCGGATTGGTTATTCCTTTTGCTTCGATGGTTATCGCAGTCTTTGCTGCAGTACTTCAAAGGCTTTTAAAAGAGGCGATTGATATAAAATCAGAAAACGATTTAACAGTCTGAGGTGAAGAAGATGGCGATTATAATCAATATTGATGTGATGCTGGCTAAAAGAAAAATGAGCGTTACAGAACTTTCGGAGAGAGTCGGAATAACGATGGCTAACCTTTCAATTCTGAAAAATGGAAAGGCAAAAGCAGTTAGGCTTTCCACTTTGGACGCGATTTGTAAGGCTTTAGAATGTCAACCCGGAGATATTTTAGAATACAGAAGTGAGGAAGATACCTAAAAGTATCTTTAGATGGAATAAAACAAGATTTCTTCTTCGACAAGTTCATTGGATTCAATTCAAAAGAGGGGTTACTCATGAATTTAATCATTCAAGATGATGTACAGAAAAAAACTTTAAAGGCTCAAGTTACGAGAGCAGTAAAACAACTTGTTCGTTTTGGCTGGGAGCAGGCTCTATCATGTTTATTTCCTGTCGTAATTTTTGCCTCTTTGGCTTTAACAAAGGTCTTTACACCGCCAATCCTGCCACGGTATGATTGGCTGCTTATTATCTGTTTGCTGATGCAATGGTTCATGGTACGTTCAGGTTTAGAAACACGGGATGAACTAAAAGTTATCACTATGTTTCACCTTATTGGACTTGCGCTTGAACTTTTTAAGGTGCATATGGGCTCATGGTCCTATCCTGAGGAGGGGTATTCCAAAGTTTTCGGAGTACCTTTGTATAGCGGATTCATGTATGCAAGTGTGGCAAGTTATCTTTGCCAAGCGTGGAGGAGGTTGAACGTTGAACTGGTTAAATGGCCGTCGCTTTTTGTAGTTGTACCTCTTGCCACGGTAATTTATTTAAACTTTTTTACTCACCACTATTGGATTGATGTTCGTTGGTGGTTATCTGGACTTGTCATTATCGTATTTTGGCAAACGTGGGTCACATACGAAGTTGGCGGAATTCGTTATCGCATGCCTCTTGCGCTTTCTTTTGTACTCATCGGGTTCTTTATTTGGGTCGCTGAAAATATCGCAACATTCTTTGGAGCTTGGGAATATCCGGACCAGGCTGATGCATGGAGTCCCGTTCATCTAGGAAAGGTAAGTTCATGGCTCTTACTAGTGATTGTTAGCTTTCTTATAGTAGCGACGTTAAAGCTGGTGAAGGGCAAAAATCACACTGGAAAGGATGGTAATTAACTTTTTAACCCCTGTTAAAACACGTCACTGATAGAGTATTGTGTACATCCATAGAAATAGAATATTGAACAACCAGGCAGTGTTTTCAATTGGGATGATGCACAAGGAAATAAGTTATAGTGATGAAAACAACGAGCCTGCTATTTTAGCTATCTCAACATTTTACGACAAGTAGTTTATTAATCAAACGTTTGATTAAACTCTCATAAAGTATGGAGTGAAAGGATATTGATCAAAGGTAGACTGCAAAAAATTGCTATAATTTGACGAAGACCTCTATTTTCCTTTCTGTATTCCAATAGACCCTTTAAGTAAGAAGATCCAATTCAATTTACAACCTTGCTTATCTTTAAATCCCTGCCCAACACTTTTTTTAATTACAAAAATGGTTCAGCATTTTTCAAGTACTATAATATACTTGGATACATCATATTAATGAATGTCTTTCATCGCTTTTGTGAAAGGTCATTTTGGGGGCTATTTCAATATTTTGCTTCTGGAAAAGGTGCTGTAGATGATTACACCTTTATATAAGATAATTGCCCAAATATGTTCGTTATTTAAAGATGCGATGGTTCTGATATCCATTTTGCTATAGGAAACCTATATGATAAAGGCTGCTTATAATTCTAAGCGGTCTTTTGCCACATTTTAACCATATGCTCTATACATACTATAATTATGATTAAGACTTGGGGGAGATTATGAAGAAGGGCAAACTTAGTTTACAAGCCATTATTATTATATTTGTATGCATTGTTGTCGCCTTATCACTTGGAATAACGGATTTAATTATAAGTAAGAGAATTACCAACAGTGTGGAAGCAACACAGAAAGAAAAGGCCCTAAATATAGCAAAAATGATTGCCTTTAGCCCACAAGTGATGGGGGCCTTTGATGGGATAGTTAAAAAGGAAGAAGTAGAAATATTAACGAATCAGATAAAAGATAAAACGCATGTCCATTTTATTGTCGTTATGGATATGAAAGGAATTCGACTTTCACACCCAGATCCTAGTAAAGTGGGGAAGCACTTCAGAGGGGGAGATGAAGGGCCTGTTCTTCATGGAAAGGAGTATGTTTCCATATCAAAAGGAACTCTCGGTCGATCCATGAGGGCATTTACTCCAATAAAGAATTCACATGGAAAACAAGTCGGGGCGGTTGCGGTAGGTATCTCACTAGAAAACGTGACCAAGGCTGTGCATAAAGGACGGATGGGGATAGTTATTGGGACGTTAATCGGGATCCTAATAGGGGTAATTGGAGCAGTAGGTCTGGCAAGATACATCAAAAAAATCCTTTTAGGACTCGAACCATTCGCTATTGCTAAGTTGCTTGAAGAACGTAGTTCCATGCTGCAATCTGTACGTGAGGGAATAATAGCTATCGACAAAACAGGGAAAATTACCCTTGTAAACAGGGCAGCCAGTAAGCTTTTTAAAAGAGCCGGGCTTGTAGAGAACCCATTGGGTATGAACATTGGGGAGTATTTGCCGGAAGCTCGTTTGACTCACATCATAGAATCAGGCGAAACCGAATTAGATCAGGAACAAAATCTGAATGGGGTGACCATCTTAGTAAACAGTGTTCCAGTAGTGGTCGGAAATGAGCCGTTAGGAGCAATCGCTTCTTTCCGTGATAAAACCGAAGTCCAATTGTTGGCTGAACAGCTTACTGGTGTGCGTAACTATGCGGATGCTCTGCGCGCCCAAGCACATGAATTCAGAAACAAACTTCATGTCATTCTTGGCCTGGTTAGGACGGAACAATATGATACTCTTGCTAATTATGTGAGTGAAACGGTTAATCAGAGGGAAACAGAAATGAGCTTTGTAACCAAGAAAATCCAAGATCCTGTTCTTGCTGGATTTTTAATTGGTAAACTAAGCTTCGCCAGAGAGTCAGGTGCTTCACTATCCTTTGATTGCCCAAGTAAACTTCCAATGCCTGCAAGCTCTGAGATCACACATGAGCTAATAACGATTATCGGAAATCTCCTGGATAACGCAATGGAAGCAATTGCGGGCAGTTCAAACAAAAAAGTCGATTTAAGACTGGATTACGCAGAAGATATATTAACCATCGAGGTTAAAGATACAGGGATGGGAATGACGAAATCACTTCAAAACAGAATACTGGATAAAGGATTCTCAACAAAAGGAGAAACCAGAGGGTTCGGGTTATATCTGTCGGCGCAAGCAATTGAAAGACTGGAAGGGGAAATGATTGTTTCGTCCAAGCCAGGAAAAGGAACCAATTTTGCTGTTTATATACCTTATAAAGCAGAGGATGAACGGAATGATTAATGTAATGATTGTCGAAGATGACCCCATGGTGGCAGAAATCAATAAACAATATTTGGCCAAAATTGATGGGTTCCTTTTGACTGCAACCGTCCATTCAGTTGCGGATGCCATCTCATTTTTGAAAAATAATGATGTTCAGCTCATCCTTCTGGATATTTTTATGCCGGGAAAGCAGGGGCTTGAGCTGTTAACGTACCTAAGGAAAAATGACCTTGAAATAGATGTCATTATCATTACAGCAGCATCAGATTTGGAGCGAATTAAGAAGGCATTAAGGTATGGGGTTGTCGACTATTTAATTAAACCTTTTGAATTTGAAAGGTTTAAGACTGCACTTATTGCCTACCTAGAGCAAACCCGGATGATGGATAAGCAGGATTCACTTAGTCAGCAGGAACTGGATAACTTACTGTTACACAGAGAAGAGTCTGTAATTTCAGAGGAACTGCCAAAGGGATTAGCGAGGGATACCTTAAAGCAAATATGGGATGCGATTCAAGAGTTGAAGCAGCAGCCCTTTTCCACTGATGAAGTAGCAAATGTTGTAGGAATCTCAAGAGTTTCAGCTAGAAAGTACCTTAACTTTCTTAAGGATTTAGGAATACTTGAAGTCAAAGTTATCTATGGAACTGTAGGAAGACCTGTGTATCAGCATGAATTTAACCAGTTTAAGGCACACTTGATAAAAAACTTTTTGTAAGCAGTATCTTAGCTGCTTACTTTTTTTATTTACAAAAAGAATTATAAACTTTCTTAAACTAGGAAGATGGTTTTCATACGAATATGATGGACATGCAACAAAAGGATGTCAAAAACAAGGCGATTAGAATTTTAGTTCTTTGTATAAAGCCTTATCAGTATAAAACGTAATCATTACTCGTAATGTGCATTAATTTGGTTAAACTTGTGAATCATTACACAAAATTTGTTAAAAAGTGATATAAGGAGTAAAAGGATGGGCTCTCAAAAACAATTGCAAAAGAAGCAAGTAAAAGGAGAAGAGAAGAAAGAAGTAAGTTTTATTTCATTAATTATTACTGTGGCTGTCGGGGCCGTAATCTGGTTTATTAGTGCTCCTGCTGGTCTCGATGAAAGAGCATGGCATTTGTTTGCTATTTTTGTGGCAACTATTATTGGATTAATTATTAAACCACTGCCGATGGGCGGAGTAGCAATTCTTTCCATAACAGCTGTTGTTTTAACCAGAACGCTAGGCCTTAAAGAAGCGTTAAGCGGGTTTCAAAATACGACGATTTGGCTGATTGTCATTGCCTTTTTTATTTCTAGAGGTTTTATTAAAACAGGATTAGGAAACCGTATTGCGTATATGTTTGTTAAAAAATTTGGTAAGAAAACGTTAGGATTATCTTATTCGCTTATCGTTAGTGATTTGATTTTAGCACCCGCAATGCCGAGTAACACTGCTCGCGGCGGAGGTATTATTTTTCCAATCATCCATTCTGATCAAGAACTTTTGGCTCTGATCCTAAAGATGGGACAGAGAAAAAGATTGGAGCGTATTTAATAAAGGTTGGTTTTCAAGGGAACATGATTACCTCGGCCATGTTCATGACCGCTATGGCAGCTAATCCATTGGCGGCAACTATAGCCAAAAGCGCAGGGGTAAATATAACGTGGACAGGATGGGTAGTTGCGGCTATAGTACCTGGTATAGTCAGTTTAATCGTTATCCCTTATTTTATATATAAAGTTTTTCCTCCCGAAATTAAGGAAACACCAGCGGCAGCTAACATAGCTACGCAAAAGCTAAAAGAAATGGGACCTTTAAAAAAGGCTGAATGGAGTATGATTGCGGTATTTTTGCTCATTTTAGCACTTTGGATTTTTGGAGAGAAATTGGGGATTGACTCCACCACTACTGCACTAATCGGTTTATCCGTTTTATTGATAACATCTGTTCTATCTTGGAATGATGTTAAAAAAGAAGAAGGGGCATGGGATACATTAGTTTGGTTTTCAGCTCTCGTGATGATGGCAACCTATCTGAATGATTTAGGTATGATTCCGTGGTTTAGTAAATGGATGGGTGGAGCGGTTCAAGGATTACCATGGATATGGGCATTGCTAATTTTAGCGCTTATTTACTTTTATACACATTATTTCTTTGCCAGCAATACAGCACATGTCAGTGCCATGTATGCAGCGTTTTTAGGAGTAGCCATTACGACCGGAGCACCCCCAATGCTAACGGCCTTAATATTGGGTTTCTTCAGTAATCTATTCGGATGTTTGACCCATTATGGAGCCGGTCCTGCCCCTGTTTTCTTTGGTTCAGGCTATGTATCGCAGAATAAATGGTGGTCCATTGGATTTGGTATTTCGATTATTTATATTATCATCTGGGGTATTGTAGGTGGCCTCTGGTGGAAAGTACTTGGTCTGTGGTAAGTTATTTTCACTACATTTACTGATTTTATAGGCGGACAGTGTTTCTATTGCACTGTCCGTTTTGTTTATCCAGTTTAATTGAACGGTTTATAAAAGAATGTTCATTAACCCTCATTAATGGAGTGATGTCAATAATCATCGGAAGCGATTTTAAAATAGAGTGTTCCCTTTTTCGTTAAAAAGAAGAAAAATTCGGGAACATAAGCTTTTACTTAACCGTATATATGACTAATCATATTCGGGGGGATAGCTTATGAAAAAGGAAAAATTTATGACAAGGCAGCATAAAAAAACACGTTTATTTTTTCGAATATTTGGTCCTGTGCTTTTCGTTATAGGAGTAATATGTTTAATCGTGGCATTCATAAATTTTTTCACCCTTCAAGATTTTGAGGAACCAAAACTATTTTGGTTATTTTTTGTGGCAGCGCCCGCAATCTTTGTGGGTTTCGTACTGACAGGTCTTGGCTTCGGTGGAGCTGTTGCAAAATATCAAAGTAGAGAATATGTACCTGTAGCAAAGGATTCACTTAATTATTTGGCAAAGGAAACTACTTCAGGAGTAAGGGAAATCGCAAAATCCATAATAGAAGGAGCCCCAACCAATTCCATAACATGTCCTACATGTAATGAAAAAAATCAAAACCATGCAAAGTTTTGTAGTTATTGCGGGGAGAAATTGGGGAAGATTTGTCCTCAGTGCGAACAGGGAAACACCATGGATGCCCTTTATTGTAATCATTGTGGTGAAGCAATTGAAGAGTAAATAGATTAATATTACAGTAAAAATAAATCTCTTTTAAAATAAATAAAGTCGATTAAGCATGTACTTTTCCAAAAGGAGATGTTTATTTGAAAAGCAAAGAGCTAGGTGGAAAGAAAACCTTTATTGGTATTTTAAGTACAGTAATTATTCTAGTATTAAGTAAATTAAAATTTATATTAGTGATTATTAAATTTCTTAAACTACATACTCTTTTAAGTATGCTTATTACTCTAGGAACCTATGCAGTTATGTTTGGATGGAAGTTTGCAGTTGGTCTTGTCTACTTGTTGTTTGTTCATGAAATGGGTCATATTTTCGCTGCTAAAAGAATTAAACTACCCGTTACTCCCGCAGTATTTATTCCTTTCATAGGTGCGGTCATCGGTTTAAAGGAAATGCCCAAGACTGCGAAGGATGAGGGCTTTTTAGCATACATGGGGCCATTTTTTGGATTTTTAGCCTTTTTGCCGGCAATCCCGTTGTATCAATATACACATGAACCGTTTTGGGCACTATTAATTATATTAGGAGCACTTATTAATCTATTTAATTTAATACCGATTACGCCTTTGGATGGAGGAAGAATTGCAGCTGGAATTAGTACAAAGCTATGGGGAATAGGCATTATATTATTGATTGCCTATTCAGTAATGCGTTTTAGTTTCCTAGGCTTCATGATTGTTATTATCGGTTCAATGGAATGGTACAATTTATATAAAAAGCAAAAAAACATAAATAGCGACAAACTGGAAGTAGAACAACTTGAAATTATGGTAGGTAAATTAAAGAAAGAGTCTCACCACTTAGAAGTGGTTGAAGAAATCATAACCAAGGCTAAACAGGAGATTTCTAACACGAAGATAACGAGCATTTTAGATACATTGAATTCTGAAATCGAAAAGATGAAAAAGGAGATTTATCTTCAACAATTAACCGGTACATTTGCTATTAGTGACCAAGTTGGCAATGACCACCAACAAGTAATGGAAGGTATCTTCAACCAATTAGAGGAACAGGCATTAAAGATGAAAAAAGAAACCCATACGACTGAATCGTATTATAAGACGGATAAAAAAACGAAAATCCAATTATTTTTTATTTATATAGGTCTAGTTATTGTTCTGTCTCTTAGTTATTACTATGGGAATGAGATCCTCAGCAATAATCCAGAAGTACAAAAATTATTGAACAATTAATTAAGATAATAAAGAGAATCTATTGGAAAACAATCAAAAATGAGGAATCCAAGAATGGAAAAACAAAATGGTCACTAATCTTATTAGTTATAATAGTCTTGATACTTATTATCATGCATCTAACAGGTTACTTCATACTTTGTTGAAACCAACGGGTGATATGATTCCTTTAGTGATAAATATAATTGTTTTATCCGTAATTGGTTTTGGTATCACAAACGATGGATTACTGCTGTTTTAATCATAAGTATTCTGATATTAATGATATATGGCTTTGCAATTTGGTTAATGGACTATAGCTGCGAAAAGATGGATTCTCCTTATAATCAGCAGTCTCTTGTTATTGAATACCGGCATTTTTCATTTGGTGAAACAACATATTCTTATAACTTTTACAAGACAAGGTTCGGTTTTATTGGTAGGCATCTTGATGATCAATCCCATTACAATAACTTTGCACCATTCAACTGGATTCAGTGAGGAGGATCCTTTAGGTATGGCAAATGAAAAATGGGTCACGAAAAATATCGTTCATTTCCCGACTCGGATAGGTTTGAAAGAGGTAAACTTGGATTCTTCTCAATCATCAACGAGAGCAAGTGAAGACTGGGATAAGAATTGAAAAAAAAGAGGAACAATCTAATTACTCTTTGTCATCGGTAGGTGCAACAGATATTAAAGCTTTTATCGATAATGCTAAAAACAAAAGGAATGGTAAAATTCTTACTGTAAATGGAAACCGTTTAATAATACGCTATGACAAGGCATCCGGCCAAATTTGGATTGATGTGACCAATGAAAACGGTGAAGGGGTAATACTCAGACAACAAAGCTCCCATATCGAGATGAATGAAGTAAGCGGATATTATATGCTGGTAGAATGTACACACCAATGGCAATATTCTTTGTTTCCTTTAGAAAGAAAGTAGCTAATTTGATATTTTAGTGATCTACGCCTTTCCGATTAGAAAAGGCGTCTATTTATGATTGTTAAAGATTATTTTATAATAACAAGTCAATTATTTCGGCAATTTACTACAAGTTGGTTGTTATTCAAACGTTTGATCAAAAATCACCAAAATTCTCGATTTAAAAAGATTTTCAAATATAAAGGACTGCAAAAACATGCTAATATTTGACGAATCCTTTTTAACCGCTATAATTTTTGTAATCCCCGTACCTCCTTACTAAACAACGGAGTCAATCCCATTAACATTGCCCATGTTCCTGCAAAGTAAAAAATATAGCGAATTGGAATATGGTCGGCTAGATAGCCACCGAGAAAGACCGTGGCTGGCATCATGAATGCGGAAATACTTAAAACTAGGGAATCAACCCGTGCACGATATTTAGGTTCAACTAACGTGATTAATAGTGTTCCGAATACAACCGCTTGGAAAATACCAAAGAGTCCAGTGTGCAATATATACTAATAACAATACATTTATCGGACTGGAATACTGTGGCCGATTTAGAGAAAACAATGCTCATAAGAAGGGATTTATTTTAGATTAGTAGAATGTAATTTCTATACTAGGTTAAGAGGTGTAAAAAATATGTTCGCTCCGCAAAGTATTCTTTCTGCATGGCGGAAATTTGACCTATTCCCGATGGAGACATTAACAAAGGCTTGGTACTTTCAACGGAATACAAAAAGGAAACAAAGAGAAGTTTCTCTAATGAAAGAGCATCGAGAACAATATGGAATATCGGGAAATTGCTTTGATCTAGCGATTTGGCTTCTTGATGAATTTCAGAAAGAAGGGATTCGAGCTTATCCTATCGGTCATGATTTAGGTACAGATCATGCTCATGTTGCAATCATTGCGCAGGACGACCATGGAAGACGTTACTTATGTGATCTAGGTGATCAATGGTTACAACCTATTTTAATCGACAAACATCATATTGAGTTTACAGAGGAAAAGCTACGCGGATTTTTCCCTGCAGCGGATATACAAGTAAACTCAAGAGAAGGGGAAGTAGAGATCCTTTATCACCGCCCAAATGGAAAAATTTCAAAACAGGCTTATGACACTGCGCCAATTGGCCAAGCTGAATTTTTGCAGGCAGCCGAATTCTCGCAAAATTTATTAAAGCCACGGCCGCTATTAGAATGCAGAACCCCATATAAATCAGAAATAGCCCATTGGGAATTTTACAACTGGGAAAGCTTTTTAAGTACAACCGAGGGAATCTTCCATGACCCTCAACGTGAGAGAATTGAAGATTGGGCACCATTACTTCATGAAAAAACAGGTTATGATATACAGTTTTTAATAGAAGCTTTAGCGCTTTTTAAAAGGGAGAAGTGATACTCATGCAATACACCATCCGTAAAATGAACTTAGAAGACATCCCCCAAGTCCAAAACATAGCAAAGGTAAGCTGGAATGCAACTTATGAAGGCATTATTCCCCTAGATATTCAGGAAAGCTTTTTAAAATCTGCCTATAATGACGAGATGATGAAAAGGCGATATGAGCAATCTATTATGTTTGTGGCGCAAGTGGAGGAGAAGGTAGTTGGATTTGCGAACTTTTCCCCTTTGAAAGAAAATGGGGAAGCTGAGCTTGGAGCCATTTATCTGTATCCGCAATATCAAGGACATGGAATAGGGACAGCATTGTTAAATGAGGGCATTCACTTTTTAAAAGGTGTAAAAGAGATATATATAAATGTTGAAAAAGATAATCAAATTGGCACCCGTTTTTACGAAGCAAAAGGATTTAAGACTGTTTCTCATTTCGATGACTACTTTGAAGGCTATTCTTTAAAGACGGTAAGAATGGTATTACAGTTATAGTAAGATTGTTCCCTATGTTATCTATTTAATTGGAATGGGTTCGTAGTTGGGGTTGTATATATATTGATTGGGTATTTTGTGTTGGAAAATACGCCAGAACTTATCAAAGAGGCATGCAGCCTTTGATAATCCCAAACTAGTCTTTACTTTGGGGTATCTTTTCTTAAAAAAAGATACCTATTCTAAGACGAATAAAGAAAGTAGTGAAATCTTACCTTGAAAAATGCCCCAAAGTTCAAGAAAAGAGCTTTAAAGATGGACAACAGAATTTTCCCAGTTTTTGATGTATACTAATAGATAATAAATTTTATAAGTATACGGAGTGCTAAACATGTTTTTTGATCGTTCTAATCCCTCGTGGGACCACCCTGAGTTCGGAGAGTCCTTGCCGCAACAAATATACAAGCATATTTTAAAAAATATTATTGAAGGAAACATTAAAGCAGGAGAAAAGATTGTGGAAGAGGATGTTTCGAAGGAGCTGAATACTAGCCGAGCCCCTGTTCGTGAAGCCTTATATTTATTACAGGTAGATGGCATTGTAGAGAGAATTCCAAGGCGTGGCACTGTTGTACGGACCTTTGCTCAGCATGAAATAATTGAATATAATGATGTGACCATTGAATTGCTCCGAGTTGCTGTTGATTATTCCCGTGATAAGTGGAATGAAGAGAACAGATCTACATTAAGAATGTATATTGAAGAGCTAAATTATGAGTTTGAAAACAAAAATGTTATTCCCTATCAAATAAAAGCACAGCAACTGTTAAAATTCCTTTTATTCGTAGCAGATAATAAGGCTCTAACAAGATTTTATGATGAGGCAAGCCACATTCTAAAAGTATTTGCTCAAACGCAATGGAATATAAAAACGGTGGAAAACTTTCATGCCAACTTTCATATTTTTGCTGAATCCCTTCTCCTTCCTGATTACGATAGGGCGAAAGAGGCTATTTATCATGCTCTGAAACAGGGAGTTATTAGAGGTTAATGATTATCTTGAATATAGCAAATAAGAGTCCTGTACAGGTGTACAGGACCTTATTTTCAAGAAAAAAGTATCTCTAATGATACTTCAAATCCCAATTTGGGTCCTTACTAAAATTATAGATGTCCCCTTTTCCAAAGATTTAATACTTTGTTTATCGTGTGATGGTTTATCCACTTTGCATCAGCATGGTTTATTTGGTAATCCGAATAGATGGTTTTTTTAACCCAAGTGGCCCTTCTAATTCTACAGTTATCCTTAAGCGTCATATCCCCGTTGTTGATATATGTGGAACTGGTAGTTTTTATGAAACCCTTTACTTCTCTACAAAAGGCAGCGATACAGACCCCTAAAATATTTCCTTCTTGAAAAATTTGCTTCCTTATTTTTAGAAAATTCAGGTATAATGGATAGAAAAAAATAAAAAGGTGATTGGATGGAAGTGGAAAAAATTTATGCGGCATTACCAGTTTTGGAGACAGAGCGGCTTTTGCTTCGGAAAGTGACGTTAGAGGATGTAGAGGATATTTTTGCCTATGGATCGAAAGAAGAAGTAACGAAATATGTAACGTGGGATAGGCATCGTTCTTTAGCAGATACAGAGGAGTTTGTACGGTTTGTTTTAAATCAATATGAAAACAATAAAGTATCTCCATGGGGAATTGAATATAAGGAAAATGGGAGATTAATAGGTACGATTGATTTTGTTTCATGGCAGCCGAAGCATCATACCGCAGAAATCGGATACGTTGTCTCTCCTGACTATTGGGGAAAAGGGATTGGAACGGAAGCGGCCAAGAAAGTAATTGAATTTGGATTTGAAAACATGGATCTAGTTCGAATTCAAGCAAGATGCTTTATTGCAAATATTGGCTCAAGCCGTGTAATGGAAAAGGCTGGTATGTCCTTTGAAGGGATTTCAAGAAAAGTGGCATTTATCAAAGGAGAGCACCACGACTTAAAAGTGTATTCGATTTTAAGAGATGAATTCATGCATAGCAGAACTGTTGAAGGAGGAAGAAGGGAGAAATCTTCAGCATTTAAGTGATAATGTACCAAATATCGAGAAAGAGTTCAAAGAGAGCAATGAGCCATATCGAGCGGGTCTATGGAAATATTTAGTGGATTAGAAAAATCATTAGAGTGGTATTCTATTGCTCGGGCAAGAATACGATTCAAATGAGATTAGTAGACCAGTGTAATTATGACAATCAATCATTATACTGGCTTAACTTTGGATGCCGAACCAAATGGATATCCGAAGCAAATCAAGCCTTCCGGGAATCCGCTTTTTAATTTTCGTACGAATGATATTGATGTGGCTTATGAATATGGATATAAGATTGAGTCTGCTATCTCTCGGTTTGATCATTTTGTCTTTTTTACCGTGAGTGACCCGGATAAAAAATTTTATTATGATTTGTATAGGTTAATGATTCTATTCCGTGAGTCTGATTTTTTGAATCAGACTTTTTTGAATATGAGATGACTGAATTCCGCGTTTCGTTGTATACAGGTTTCGATTTTCCTAAAAAATGCTTATTTCCTCATTTTTTGCGGAGCCAGCGTTCGTAAAATATCTCGATTGCTTACTTTTTCACAGATAACGAAACCCGTTGTCATCAGTAAAAAAACAAAAAAACACTGCGATCAACAAATATGGATATTGCAGTTGTACAAAAAGGGTTATCCACTTATCTAGTATGGTCTACTATTTTTGTATGTTGATCTTTTATCGGTTTTTTCATGGTTAATACAATAAATAAGGCATGCGGGCTCACCTCCTGCCTTATTGTTATTTCAAAGATAAAAACCTTCCACATCCGTTTTAAAGTTTCAAAAAAGGACTTTTGACAGTCGTATCGAATTATTAAAAGGCACCTACTCATGTATAAGGAGATTATAAAAGTGGAAAAGTTAATTTTTCGTTCTAAATGGAATAATGAGGACGCTCCGTACCTTCGAGAAAAGTTAATCGAATATAATATGCAGTTTCTTTCCAATAAAGAAATAGCCTTTGTGAATGAGGAAGTTTGTATTACTGTTCATGATGAAAAAGGAAGTATTCTTGGTGGGATTTCGGGAAATACGAAACTTCATTGCCTTTTTATTCAATTTTTATGGATAGATGAAAGTTTAAGAGGTAAAGGAATTGGGGCAAAACTATTAAAAACGATAGAAGAACTAGCTATTGAAAAGGGGTGTAAGATGGTAAGGCTGGATACCTTTAGCTTCCAGGCACCAGAATTTTATAAAAAGCAGGGTTATGAAGTGTATGGAACAGTGGAGGACTTTCCGGAGGGTTATACACATTATATGTTATTAAAAAGAGTTTGATAGGAGGCTCAAAATATGACCATTGTCTTTGATAGAGCTACGGAAGGGGAGCTACTTGAAATATTTGATTATGCGGGACTAAATAGACAAGAGGCAACTGGGATTACAGCCGACAATCACCAAGAAGAAATGATAAAAGCCTATGAAAATTCTATTCATCACGGTGCCTATTTTTTAGTAGCAAAAAAGGCTGGCTTTCTAATGGGGTGGGTATTAATCGATAAGAGTTCGGATTGGTTTACGGGTGAGGAAATTGGCTGGATTAGTGATGTATATGTAAAAAGAGAATTCAGAAGGCAAGAGGTTGCAACACAATTATTAGAAAAAAGCTTATTGCATTTTAAACATTTAGGTTATTCAGATGTTCGATTGAATGTATTCTCTTTTAATGAAAGTGCTATTCGTTTATATGAAAAGTTGGGTTTTCAAGATGTTTGTAAATTTATGAGAATAGAAATTTAAAAAAGGCTGGCAGAACCTATTGCCAGCTAAGATTATACCTTGAAAATCCTCGGGAATGTCAAGTGAATGACGGATCCTACCCCCTTAGTACTGCTAACGCTTATTTTTCCTGCCATTTCCTCTGTGATTTGTCTGCATACCATTAGACCAAGCCCTGTGCCTTTCTCTTTGGTAGAATAAAAGGGTAGCCCAAAACGATCTATTGATTCTTGACTCATTCCTATGCCATTATCTGCAATCGAAATTTGGACATGCTTTTGAGTGACATTTAATTGTATCGTAATTTGACCATTTCCACTGGTAGCTTCGATTCCGTTCTTGATGATATTAATAAACAACTGCTGTACTCGGTTACTGTTTCCCTTAATATGAACCGGAAGTTTATGCTGGAAATCTATTTTTACATTATTAAGTGTTGCAAATGAGGAGAGAGACCTGATAGCGTTTTTTATTTCCATTGTTACATCTAAAAGGGAGTTTTTTTCTGGTGATTGATTTTTTCCCAATGCAAGATAATCGGCAATAATCGCATTTGCGCGATCCACTTCTTCGATACAAATTTTTATGTATTCCCTTTCAGAAAGGGATAACCTGTTTGAGGACTGTAATATTTGCATAAAACCCCGTATACTTGTCATAGGGTTGCGGATTTCATGGGCAACACTTGCTGCCAATTGCCCAATGACATTAAATTTTTCCGCTTGCTGAATTTCATTAAATAAATATATCTTTTCAATATGTAATTCAATTAAGTAAATAATGATCCAGATAAGGATAGCGTTTTCAAGAACATACGCCATATAGATAATTAATTTTTTTAATGTTAAAGCCTCAGATAGTATGATGGTGCCGACGGTTGGAATCAATGCTGAGAAAATCCCGACGAAAACAATAGAACATACTAGTTTTCCTTTTAATGAATAGGTGAAAAATTTGCCTTTCCATTTCAATAGAAGGATACTGGCTAATAATAAAATAATAAAATTCGGATACATACCAGTTCCGCTAAGAATGATGCGAATAAGAATATAGTATAGGGTTATACCCATGCCAGTTATATTTCCTCCGTATATAAATGCCAGATACCATGGAACAAGCCTTAAATCTAGCAGTCTTCCGTTATTTATTTGAATGGCGAAAGAAAGTGATAATGTAATAGCAATCGCGCACGTAAGGCCGAACAAGAGTCTATGTTTTATATCACTTATTTTTTCTTTTACAAGTACCAAATAAATAACAAATGGAAAAAGCACCATTAAAACTTGCAGTAAGATGTTGTCCCAGTGAAAATCCATATTCTGTTCTCCTTCATCGACAATAACATACATATTTTTTATTCTATGTCGACATAGAAATCTCCTTTTTGTTAAACTAAATATTTTTAATCTTTAAACTATTATAGGTGTACCCCTAATAGAGACATTTGTTTTTTTAGATTGGAAAATGTATAATAGTGAAAAAAATATAACTGGATATTTGCAGGAGAATACTAGATAAGAGGGTGATAGCGTGACAGAAATAACGAAGGAAAGGAATTTAGAAAGAGGTTTAAAGAACAGACATATTCAATTAATTGCAATTGGCGGGGCAATTGGAACAGGGTTATTTCTTGGAGCTGGAAAATCCATTCATCTTGCTGGTCCTTCCATCATGCTGGTTTACTTAATTATCGGCCTTTTTCTATTCTTTGTCATGCGTGCCTTAGGGGAATTATTATTATATAAATCTACTACAGGTTCTTTTACAGAATTTGCGCAAGAGTTTATTGGACCGTGGGCTGGTTTTATTACGGGCTGGACATATTGGTTCTGTTGGATTGCCACAGGAATTGCGGAAATAACCGCTGTCGGAATGTATGTGAAATTTTGGCTACCCCATGTTCCACAATGGATTCCGGCATTAATATGTGTGCTCGTTTTGCTTCTCATTAATTTAGCTACCGTGAAGGCTTTTGGTGAAATAGAATTTTGGTTTGCGTTAATTAAAATCATCGCGATTGTCGCATTGATTGTTATCGGATTTGTTCTGGTAATCATGGGATTCGAGAGTCATGAAACTAAGTCGACCGTTACAAACCTATGGAATCACGGCGGATTTTTTCCGAATGGCTCGTCTGGATTTTTACTTGCCTTTCAAATGGCTGTTTTCTCCTTTGTGGGTATCGAGCTTGTTGGAGTTACGGCAGGTGAAGCTGAGGATCCGCAGAAGACACTTCCAAAAGCGATTAATAGTATTCCTATTCGGATTATCATTTTCTATATAGGTGCTTTATTTATGATTATGTCGATTTACCCTTGGAATGGGGTAGATCCTGAAAGCAGTCCATTTGTAAAGGTATTTTCCTTAATCGGAATTCCTGCAGCGGCTGGTGTCATTAACTTTGTTGTTCTCACTTCGGCAGCGTCTTCGTGCAATAGTGGAATTTTTAGTACGAGCCGTATGCTATATACTCTTGCAAATGAAGGAAAAGCACCAAGAATGCTTAAACATTTGAATGATCGAAATGTACCGGCACCAGCATTAATTTGTTCGACATTGGTGTTATTAGTGGGAGTATTGCTTAACTATTTATTACCGGATAAGGTCTTTACTTTAGTTACCAGTATTTCAACCATTTGCTTTATTTGGGTATGGGGTGTCATTATTGTGTCCCATATGAGATATCGAAAATTAATGCCGGATAATGCGAAAACGAATCCTTTTAAAATGCCTTTGGCACCATTTTCCAGTTGGATTGTACTTGCATTCTTTGTTTTTGTCCTTATATTACTTGGCTTTGCACAGGACACTAGAGTAGCTTTATTCATCACTCCAATATGGTTTATCCTTCTTGTAGTTGGTTATTTAGTGATGAAAGCAGCAAAAAAGAATGGATCTAAAGATAAACCGTCTGCTCTGTAGGCGGTTTTTTGATTGACTTTAAGCGTGAAATAACATAACAATAAAATGAAGAAGAAACTCGAAATATGGAGATAATGTACATTATAGTCTCATAATTAAGGGAGAACGATGATTGGTGAAACAAAAAAGAAATTCTAGATATTTGGCAAGTCTTTTTCTAATTGTAATGGCAATAGGGTTTATCATTACCATCCCTTTTCAAGAAAACATCATTGGCAGGCTTTTGCAAGGGGCCTTTGAAGCTGGAGTTGTTGGAGGGTTGGCAGATTGGTTTGCAGTAACTGCCTTATTTCGTCACCCGTTAGGTATTCCGATTCCACATACGGCGCTTTTACCAAATAATCGAAAGCGTATGACGGAAGCAGCTACGAATCTGGTGGAGAACAATTGGCTTTCGAAGGAAAGCATTCAATCAAAGATTGCTCAAGTTCGTATTACAGATAAGTTATTGCAAGAGCTTGAAAAAAATTTGGATTCGAAAATCGTAAGTAAGGGTATTTCCAGTTTCGCAAAAAAAATCGTAACGCAAATAGATGTGGATAAGTTAGCTAGTATGCTGGAAAAGGAAGTAAAAAGCAGGGTCCATGCGTTTGATGTGAAAACTCTGCTAGAATTAGTAGTAGATAAAATCCTCGCTGGCCAATATGATGAAAAAACTTTTGATTATTTGTTGGTGGAAGTGGAAAAATGGATTTCAAAGCAAAGCACTCGAGATCAGCTTGGTAGCTTAGCTGTACAATTAATCGATAATGCGGATGTTGATGGTTTTGTTAAATTCGCCATTAAGTCATTTCGCAATCTAATTAATGAAGAAACACTTGGCAATATCATTTATAAACTGGTTACAAAAGGCGTTGATGATCTTCGAAACAGTGATAGTAAAAATAGAGCTGTCTTGCTTGGGAAGGCACGTACATTTTTGGAGGGCCTAAAAGAAAATCAACAGGTTATATCAGAGATTAATCATTGGAAGATTAGTTTTCTGCAAAAATGGGATGCTAAAAAGCAAATTGTTAACATTCTAAAGGAAATACAAGATAAGCTAATAGTATTTATTGAAGATGACCAATTAGACCCTTATATCTATCCGTTTTTAACAAAGCTGTTAGAAGAATTAAAAGCAGATCAAACTAAAATAGATCAAATCGAGCAATGGATTCATAAGCAAGTAATGGGTCTTGTGGAAAAAAATCATTCCAAAATCGGTAGTCTTGTAAGAGAAAATTTGGATAAGCTCGATAATGAGAAGCTAGTGGAACTAGTGGAAACGAATGTTGGCAAAGATCTGCAATGGATTCGGGTCAACGGTGCGGTTTGTGGATTTATTATCGGGTTGGTTCTAACAATTATTAAAGTATTGATTTAGCAACAAAGCCTTATAGAAGGGGAAATGACTTTCTTTTCTATAAGGCTTTGTTATCTAAAAAAAATATAAAGAATATTTAATCCTCCTTATACAGAAGATAATGGCGTTAAAACAATTTTAGGAGGAATACAATGTATTTTTATAAGGAAGATTTAATCAATATGATTGTTCCGGATAAACCGGATCCACAAGCAGCAAAGGTTCTTCAAGAAACCTTGGGAGGACGGTTTGGTGAAATGAGAACCATGATGCAGTTCTTTTTTCAAAGTGCCAATTTCCGAGGCCCTGCCAAACAGTATCGCGATTTAATCAGAGGGGTTTTTCTAGAGGAAATAAGCCATGTTGAATTGGTGCAAACAACGATTAATCAACTGTTAAATGGTTCAGGTGAAGAAGGGGTAGGCAATTCTGGAACAAATGGAGCTCCTTTGGAGGAGGCCATTAAACATGCTAACCCGCATCATTTTATTATGGGTGCTCAGTCCTCCCTTCCAGTAGACGCAGCAGGAAATCCGTGGAATGGTAATTATGTATATAGTCATGGAAATTTAATTAGTGACTTACTTGATAATCTCGTTCTTGAATCAACTGGTGTGTTACAAAAATCCAGAATTTATGAGATGAGTTCGAATAAGACGTTCAGAGAGACTTTAGCTTTTCTCATTGTACGTGACAATGCTCACCAAAATGCATTTGCAAAGGCGTTAGAAACTTTAGGAGTTGATTGGGCCAAATTATTTCCTGTACCGAATTATGATATTAATAAGTATCCAGAGTGTAGAAAATATGTTGAAAAGGGATTTCATAATGCCCAATTCAATTTTCGCTTGGATGAAACGCGGATTGGAGAGATATTTCAGGGAGAGTCTCCAAGCAGAAATTCTGGCCAGCTAAGTGTTGTTGATCCTCCACAAGGCTATCCTGTACCTGAACTTCCAATAATGCCAAATGAACATAGTCCAGGATTATACGATTTAAATTCGTAAAAAATAATAACTTTGATAAAGCAAATGGGCGTCTCCAATCAGTGTAGAGACGCGACTCTTTTATTATTTCAAAACTATGTAAATTTGTTTCAAATTTACTGCTAAGCCTCAATCCATTGGATGGGGCTATTTTTTATTTAGACCATCACTCTAAATTTCAATTAAATGAGATTAAATTGAAATAAATAGAAGGAAAATCCATATAAAGATAAGAATATTAACCTAATATATTTGTAACGGGTAAGGAATATATTAAGGAGTAAATGCTAATGTCTAAATCCGATAATATGTTGTCAATTCTATGGCTATTAAAATCGAGAAAGCAAATGACGGCTAAACAGATTGCTGAGGAATTAGAAATTAGCATTCGGACAGTATACCGTTATATCGATTCCTTATGTGCAAGCGGGGTACCTATAGTTGCTGACTCTGGTCATAACGGCGGCTATCGTTTATTGGAACACTTTCATGAAGCTCCTTTATTTTTTGATTTAGAAGAACAAAAGGCACTTATCCATGCAGCAAAATATGCGAAAGAAGCAGGCTATCCATTTGGTGATGCATTAGAAGCTGCGATATCAAAATTAAAGTTTTATACAAATGAAGAGCAATTAGAAAAAATTAATCGCCATTCCATCGGATTTGATGTCATTCATTCCCCTATTCACACACCCAAAACAAGAACCCTCCAACTATTGGAAGAAGCTGTTGCAAATGAAACAACCCTTTCCATAGAGTACATAAAAGGGAATGGTAAGGAACAATCCAGTAGAGAACTTGATCCATATGGGCTCTTGTTCTGGAAAAATAAATGGTATGCCATAGCATTTTGCCATTTACGTAATGAGATTAGAAGTTTTCGGGTCGATAGAATTATTACTATCGAAGTGACCGATCTAACGTTTGAGCGTCCATCAGAATTTTCAGCGCGCCGATTTTTCATGAATAGTATTCTGCCTAATATTCAGGACCCTGCAGAATTAATCTCTGTTCGTATACAAGGACAAACATCCGCTATTGATAGCCTTTGTGAGCATTGGTTATTAGGTCATGTCTTAATAGAAAGATCTGTCCATGATGTACATTTTAAGTTGGATAGAGATTTGATTTCCTTCTATTTGCCGTATTTAATTTTATCCTATGGAAAATCCATCCAAATAATAGAGCCAATCTTTTTAAAAGAGAGATTGATAAGCATCACCATGGATCTTAATAATTTTTATCAAAAATAAGCTTCACTGACCAGAATTGTCAGTAAAGGTAGGTTATGATAACCAAAGCATGATAATAGGAGGGAAATTAATTTGGTTTTGGAGTTTTAATAAATGATTTTTAAAAAAAGTGTTGAGTTTTACAAGGATGTATTACAATTCAAGTTGAATGGAATCTTGAATATGTAATATACACAAATTTCAATTTAGGAAGTACTAACTTAGGGATTTATTCTAAAAAAGTAATGGCAGAGGCTCTTAACGAATGGAATCCTTAGCGAAAATGCCTTCACCTTTATCCATTGTATTAGATTTTGGAGTGGATAATGTCGATGAGGCATACAAGGAATTGTGTAGTAAATTATAAAAAAACCCGCATGACAGAAGTGGTTGGAGCGCGCATGTTGCTTACTTGGAAATCCAGATGGTTATTTAATTGAAATTTATACCTCATTAGTAATGGAAAAGGAGAGTGAATAGATTGGAGGAATATATCCAAAGCTGGTTAAAACATCGCACGGTGCTTAATGAAATACTTTGTCTAATTAAAGATGAGCACATGTATTTTAAACCTTGGGAAGGGGCGTTTTCACTCAGTGAGCTTACTTTGCATATTGCTAATTCCATGGATATGTTTGTGCAGACAATTAAGAATGGCTCCTTTAAAATCTCCCCTGTACCAAATTATGAAACAATGGATGATGTACGACGAATTGTAAGTGATTATACAGAAAAAACAAAGGGAGATTTAGCAACGCTTCGTAATCAGGATTTAGAAAATATGATTGGAATTAATGGGTTTTATGCATCCGGGAAAGTTTGGCTTGAAAATGCTAAAGATCATGAGATACATCATAAAGGTCAATTGTTTACTTATGCACGGATGATTGGTGTAGAAAAGCTTCCGTTTTTTCTAAAACAACCGGAAAAAAGATGAGGAGGGATATTGTGGATCAGCAATTGACAAAGATTTATGATTATCATGTTTGGGCAAATCAAAGGGTATTTACGAGGTTAAAGGAAATACCGGATGAAGTGTTAGAGAAGAATATTCAAAGTGTATTTCCGTCTATTTTAGATGCCGCCAAACATATTTATAGAGTGGATGTGGTTTGGTTAAATGTTATGATGGAGAAGAGCTTCGATGAGGTTACAGCATTAATGGCGGTGGAATCGGAGAAAATAAAAACGATGACTTTCGCAGACCTTGAAAATGCTTATAAAAATATAGCAAATGAATATAAAAAATTCTTCTCTAGCTTAGGTTATAAGGACCAACCTGTTGTTACTGAACATCCTCAGTTCGGAAAATTAGAATCTACTGTGTCTGAGTTGGTGCAGCACGTATCCAATCATGGAACGTATCATAGGGGTAACATTACAGCAATGTTGAGGCAACTAGGATATCCGGGAGCATCTACAGATTACATATTTTATTTGTTTGAGAAACAAACAGAAGAAGCACGCTAATTTCAGCGTGCTTCTTCGGATTTTAATGTCAATGACTATGGGACATGCTTCCTCTTCTAGATCCGGAACCAATGTGATTGATGCTGTATACCCATAATGCGTTAATCAATAATAAGGCACTTGTGGTAAAGAATACATAGTGAATGCCAAATATTCCAGCCATCTGTCCACCTAAAACAGATCCACCGAGGGTACCGATGTATTGGGCAGATTGATTATATCCGAAAATACGGCCAACTACTTCATCTGGTGAATTTTTTCTAACCAGGTTATTGATAGATGGCAGTAATCCCGCTGTTGCAAGTCCGAGGCAGAAACGCAATCCCATTAACTCCCAAGGCGATTTTACAAAGGCCTGAGGAATAAAGATAATTCCAGCTACAATTAAAGCACCAATGAGAATTTTTCTGGATCCGATGCGATCGGCAAGCTTTCCTAATCTAGGTGCCGCAATAATATTGGCAAGTCCGGAAGCAGCTACCACCATTCCGGCAATCAGCGATAAATGCGCGATATTTGGTGATAATTGTTTTACATAAACGGTAATTAAAGGCTGAATGGACATATTGGCAATTTGCAAAATAAACGTACTAGCAAACAAGGATACTAATAATCTTGTATTTGGAACAAGCTTCCATACCTGTTTAAATGGCAATGGGGTTTTATGAACAGGTTTAAAGTCCTCTTTTATTAGAAATAGACAAGCAAAAAAGGCTATCAATAATAAAAAGCTTGTTAAGACAAAACAACTCCGAATTCCCGAAAACTCTGCTAAGAGTCCACCCAATAGCGGTCCTAGAAGACCACCGCTGACAGATCCAGTCGAAAGAGTTCCAAGTGCCCATCCTGATTTTTCCTTAGGCGTTTGTGTAGCAACTAAGGTGACCGCAGCTGATATATAACCGGAAACAGCCCCCATCAACATACGTAAAGCAAGTAATTGGTACACGTTTTGAACAAACGCCATTACAAATACAACGATTGCCATCCCAAGGCTCGCACGTAAAAGCATTAATTTTCTTCCCTTTTTATCAGCAAGCTTTCCCCAAATTGGTGAAACGATTGCGGAGAGTAAAAAAGTGGATCCGAATATTAATCCTGACCATTTTTCAACATCTGAAGTAGCATGTACCCCAAGATCTTCAATATATAAAGGCAGCATTGGGGCTATCTGACTCATTCCCGCAGCTGTCACAAATGAACCAAACCAGCATACAAATAAATTTCGTTTCCAATTTTCCATATGAACACCTTTCTTATATGTTGGAATTTATTTCGAATCTCGTAATAATTTATACCCTTTATCATACTCCAAATTATTGATAATGACTAATATATGTATTACTATCTGCTTATAGGTTGTGAGTTATTAATGGAGGAGAATATATTGGATTTATTGCAATTGAGGTATTTTCAAACAGTAGCGCAATTTGAACATATGACAAAGGCTGCAAAAAAACTAACGATTGCCCAGCCTTCCCTAAGCCAAACAATTTCCCGTTTAGAGGATGAACTCGGGTTTCCCCTTTTTGATCGAGAGGGCAGAAATATCAAATTAAACGATTATGGAAAGATCTTTTTAAAAAGAGTGGATAGAGCATTCTCAGAATTAGACTCCGCCAAGCTCGAAATGGAGGAACTCGCTGGAGAAAGCGAAAATCGCATTTCTCTGTCTGTTATGCATACGCCACTACTGCCGAATATTATTAGCCAATTTCGTGCGGAATATCCATTAGCAAAATTTCAAGTTAGTATGCATTCACCATTTCGGCTGGCAGATCAATTGGAAAAGGGTGAAATTGATTTATGTGTAACTTATTTTCCAATTGAGGAACAGGGGATCGGCTGGACGAATCTGTTGGAGGATGAGGTTTTTATTGTTGTACCAGAAAATCATCCTTTAGCCAACAGAGAAAGCATTTTATTAAAAGAGGTGGCAGACGAACAATTTATACACATGGAACCAACGAATCCATTTCGAATATTGACCGACCGATATTGCGAAAAGGCGGGCTTTACTCCTAATATTGCCTTCGAGCTGGAAGAACCGGGCTCGATTCAAAGTTATGTGGAGGCAGGACTAGGCATTTCCTTTTTAACCGAGCATACACTTCGCTACGCCCATCACGACAAAATTGTCCCACTGCATATTGAACAGCCAAACTGTACGCGAACCATCGGCATGGCATGGAAGACTGAACGGTATACCTCGAAGGTCGTCAGGGAGTTCCGTGAATTTATGGTGGAGTATTTTAAAAAGTTGAGTTAAATAGTTTCCTTATTCTCCTTAGGTGACTGAGGATTCAGAATCATATGAAAATGTGGTGGGTTGGTATAGAATGAGATTAAGATGGATTAAAGGGAGGAATAGTATGCATACAGTGATATTTGGTGCAGGTGCTGTTGGTGGTTATTTCGGAGGTAAGCTAGCAAGTGCAGGCTATCCAGTTACTTTTTTTGTTCGTGAGAGACGCTTTGAACAATTAAACAAACGTGACTTAAGGGTTATGAGCTATCATGGTGATTTTACGATTACCCCTACTCTTGCGGTAAATAGTGATGAAATCGAACATCCCGATCTTATTATTCTAGCTTTAAAAAATTACCATTTAGAAAATGCACTTCCTCAATTAGAAGCCTTGGTTAATAAAGGTGCCAAAATCTTACCTTTGCTTAACGGCGTTCAACATATGGAAATATTAGTGAATCAATTTGGGGTAGAGAATGTTTTAGGGGGAGTATGCTACATAGAATCTACACTTAACCAAGAAGGGGATATTATTCAAACAAGCCCTATGCATGATATTGTCTTTGGTTCGTTAAAAGACCAGCAATCTTCATTTTTAAATAAAATAGAGGAAATGTTTAAACAGGCTAATATAAATATTGTCCAAACAGACAATATTATTGTAGAAATGTGGAATAAATTCATCTTTCTAGCTACTCTAAGTGGAATTACATCTGCAACTAGGCAACCGATTGGCATTGCATTAAATGATTTCGCAACGAAGTCATTATTAGTAGATTTAATTCAAGAAATCTATCAAACTGCTATTTGTCTTCAGATCCCATTGGCTGAAGATACGGTAGAGAAAATTACGAAAAAAGCGGAGGGGCTGCCGCCTGCTATGACATCCTCCATGCACCGAGACCTTGAAAAAGGACTGCCTATAGAGGTGGAAAGTTTACAAGGATATATTTTAAAGCAAGCGACAAAGAATGGCATACAAGTACCAGTCATTCGAGCTATTTATTCCCTTCTTCATCCTTATACGAATGGTGTACCCCTAAAGTCATGACTTTAGGATTTTTATAAGTTTTGGAAAATGATTATATATAGGTGTAGAACTATTTAGTGATAAGGGGGGAACTAATTGGATCAAAGTTTAATGAGAGTAGGAACAACCTATATTCCAGTAAAGGATGTAGAGTTGTCTACTGAATGGTATGTGGAAAAACTAGGTGCATACCTCAGTTACAAAGATTCTGATAAGGCAATTATCAATCTTGCAAACCAAAGCTTTTTCTTAGTGAAGTCCGGGCACGGCCAAAGCTCCAATTTCATCGATGCAGAAGGAAATGTCCGATTTTCTCTTACATTTGAAATGGAGCGTGTGGAGGCATTGGAGAAATTGCAAAGCAATTTTAAAGATAGAAATAGGAAGGTTGGGGAAATTGAGAATCGGGGGCATGCCGGCCGGAACTTTTATGATTTGGACGGAAATATATTTGATGTTTAGAGCGAGTTGAGTCCAAGTTTTAAAAAATGGTAGTTCTGACACTGTAGAGAAAAGTGGAACGCATGCAATGGGGTAACATGCGTTCTTAGTCGTTTCAACTTTTTCCTAAATAACACTGTTTTCGGGGGGAGCGGACACAACGTACGCAAAAGTAATATAGCCTGTAGCTGAATAATGAATCCTCTGACTGATAAAATCCCAGGTCATCATTAATATCACAAATAAACGGTACTCATGACCGCGCAGATTTGTATGACGAAATTTTACTTAGATCGTTTATTATTTTGGCTTTTAATCCAATGCCTTATTCCTTTTCCTGCAAAAGGTTCATCCTCATATCGTGGCACCACGTGCAAATGTGCATGCGGAATACTTTGACCGCCAGTAGGATAGCAGTTCCACCCTACATTGTAACCATTTGGTGCATATTGTTCATCCAATAGGTCTTTTGCTCTTTGTAACAGAGAATAGGTCGCTATCCATTCCTCTTGTGTTAGATCAAATACTGTTTCCCGATGTTTTCTCGGAATTATAAGACCTGAACCAATTAGTATTTCCTGTGGCATTTTCAAAAACATGCAATGCTCATTTTCTAGAACGATTTTTTGATTTTCAAATGAGAAAGGATTGCAGAATGGACATTCTTTCATCATATCACTCCCTTTTTGTAATTTTCACACAAGTGGGGTAGGAATGACAATAGTGTAGCTTGTACATAATATACTCTCAAACGATGAAGAATAAAAAGGGAGGTATTATCATGGAAGATAATTATTTTGATAAAATCTATCAAGAGTATCGGGAACAAGCCATGAACCAAGCAAAAATGGAGGCTGACAGCCAAAATCTAATGGGAAAAGAAGAAATTGTGGCGGTAAAGAAAAATGATGATGGAGATATCATCGCATTTAAAACGAATACTGGTCGTGAGCTGGATTATATCACTGCTTTGGATGAGGCTAAAGCAGGGAAAATAGCTCATATAGATGTGTTTCATAGATATGGGCGAGACATTATTCACAGTGAACCAGATGGGATAGAAGAGAATAATTTAGACAACTTGCCTCCATTTTAAAGCGGGACATTTTGTTCCGCTTTAAAATGTTAGGGCATTCAAATGTTTAACTAGTACTTGGCTAATTTTTCATCCAACTTCTTTTCTAATTCGTTAATAAACTTTGCATCTTTTTCCATCATTTTTTTATTTGCATCTATTAAATCATGTAAGTTGAATGATTTAGCATTGTGTAGTTTTCTAAGTCTTGTTTTCATTGCAATCTCCAATCTAAAAAAATCAATATTATTTTTCTATAATTTATTATAATATAAAAAATCTAAATAAACCATATAGTCAGTTTATTTTCACAAATTCTTAACAAAGATATAAAATTCCAATGTATCTATTCTTGATTTAGATAATGCTAAATGGTATAAATGATGCTTTGTATATTTTGGAGTGATACGCCGTATTGGAAATGGGAACAATCGCAAGAGAAATAAAAATCAATGTAAACTTCATGAAACAGGCATCAATGACGATGAAGAATAAAAAAATGATGCCCATCGAGTGAAGGGCTATGTTTTGGTGTTTTATTAAAGAATAGTAATCGGTAGTTTTTTATGAGGTGTTATCGAAAATACTCTTACTACGCAATCTTATGATTTATTGATTAGCTTGGTCTTCAGAACTAATACCTATGGAAGGATCTTTTTCATCGTAGTGGTATTTAATATTATTACCAGCAATATTATAGATCCCCCTCTTTACCGGTGAAATGAAGAAACCGATAATTACTCCAAAAGAAAATGATAATGATGATAACAAAAAGACCTCTTTTTTCTTCAATTTAATCCCCTTTCTGGCATATCTACGCTGGCACGTTAAAGCCATATAAGCTTCTTTTTCACTCCATAGGAAATAATTTTAATTCTATAAAATAATATGATAGTATCGTTAAAATTATGATAATTGTGGGGCTGTGGAGGAAATTTAATATGTGAATGGAATGAGAGAAATAGCCATTACATAATATGTTTCCGAATCCCTTTTCAAAAGCATAAAAAAGGAGGTTTAATTTGAAAAATATATTATGCAGTATTGTTTTAATAGTATTGATTATTTCTTTAAGTGGTTGTATGGGGGATAAGGAAATAAGCTCTTCCATAAATATACCAAATATTAATGACTATACTGTTTTATATATTCAAAGTGTTGATAAAAATGGTGCTGCAAGTGAGTCCACAAGTAAATATATTACCGATAAAAATGATATTGAAACATTTATAAAGAAAATAAATAAGATGGAAGTCATAAAACCATCTAATAAAAAGTTTATTAATAAGAGCAAAGAATTGAATAAACAAGGGAATTATATGATTGTCTTATCTGATTCAAAAAAGATGGACCATGAAATGTACAGTATGATCTTTTATGAGGATGGAAGTATCCATTTCGAAAGTGAAGATGAAAATAAAATAATATACGTATCAAAGAAAAAACATCCAAGTCTATTAAAAGAATTGAAGTCAGATTTTCATGTAACTTTTTAAGAGTTTTTGAACTTCACAAACGCAATGGCATCATTATTCTTATGTTAATTTTTACTTATTTTAGCAATTACTCAAAAAAGAAAACCCGCCATATGGCGGGTTTTACTTGTCAAAATGGATTATTTACTTACTTACTACTTTATATTAAGAGTTTCTTCTGCAGCATCAACAGTATGCTTCAAAAGCATCGAGATAGTTACAGGTCCAACTCCACCAGGAACCGGTGTAATCGCACTGGCATTTTCGAGACATGCCTCGTAATCAACATCGCCAATATTGCCTTTATTATAACCGGCATCTAATACAACTGCGCCTTTTTTTATCCAATCACCTTGAATAAAATTAGGTTTTCCTACAGCTGCCACCACAATATCACCTAATTTAACAACCTCTGCCAAGTTGGATGTCTTAGAGTGGCAAGTTGTAACAGTGGCATTTTTATTTAAAAGTAGAGCAGAAACTGGTTTTCCTAAAATTGGACTTCTGCCAATGACTACAGCATGTTTGCCCTCAATTGGTATATTGTAATAATCCATGATTTCCATAATCGCGGCTGGAGTGCAGGAAGGGTATTTTCCAAAGCCAAAAGCAGTTTGGCCGTATCCAAAGCTTGTTACACCATCTACATCTTTGCGAATATCAATGGCTTCAAATGCTTTTCGTTCGTTAATATGAGATGGAACCGGATGTTGGAGAAGAATACCGTGAACGGTTTCGTCCTCATTTAATTCTTTAATTTTCGTCAAAAGTTCTTCTGTAGTGGTTTCCTTTGGGAGGTGTATTCTTAGTGATTTAATCCCTAGCTTTTCACAAGCATTTCCCTTCATTCTTACATAGGTTTCAGAAGAAGGATCATCTCCTACTAAAATCGTAGCAAGGCATGGAGTTATCCCTTTGTTGACTAGATCTGCAACTCGATCCTTTAAGCGATCTTTCACATTTTGCGCTACAACTCTTCCATCTAATATTAGATTTTCCACGTTCAAACGCCCCCTTAAATAATAAAAGAGACAAGGATAGTGTTATCTCCTTATCTCTGCCCAGACGACCCGACTATATAATAAACACAGCTCCCATGTGGTTAATTCCACGTATGTCGTCAGTTACTGCGTTAAAAAACAATTGGATAGTTGAATCTTATCATATTAGGATAGCATCTTCAATATCAGTAGTGGCAAGGGGTTAATCTTGTTGAATATTTTGTGAACGGTATTGTAAAACGATTCTAATGCGTATATAGTATAGATATAGAAAGTTAGTGAAAAATTTCACAAACTTTCACCCTAAGCTAGCTGGCTTGAAAAAAATGTCTATATTTTTTTAAATCATTTTGTGAATAACTTCACAAATAAAAAGGAGATAGTGTCATGAAATGGTTAAAAGGACCCAAAATGGCAATAGTATGGACAGTTTTACGGATTTGGCTAGGATTACAATGGATGGAAGCTGCAACGGAAAAGTTAACACATGGATTTAATGCTATGGGATTCCTGCAAGGAGCTCTAGCAAATGCAAAAGGGGATCATCCTGCAGTGCAAGGATGGTACGCAAATTTCTTACAGCACTTTGCAATTCCCAATGTAGAGCTGTTTAATCACTTGATTCCAATTGGTGAACTGTTAGTAGGTATAGGATTAATTCTTGGTATTGCTACCATCCCAGCTCTCATTGCAGGTGCATTTATGAATTTAAACTTTATGCTAGCTGGAACTACAAGTACTAATCCAATTTTATATACAATCGCAATGATGCTAATGGCTGCTGGAACAGCGGGTTATTATTATGGAATAGATAGAATCCTTTTACCGAAGATAAAAAGTTGGATAAAAGGCAGGAAAATAAATCGTCATCATCATGCCTCAGTTCATTAATAATTAGGGAGTGGAACTTTCCACTCCCTTTAAAATTGTGTACAGTATTGCTATTGTTGGAACGAAAATGACAAATATGCATAATTTGGATATAATTACATGAAAATGACAGAATTTTCAGGAGGTTTCAATGGCGATATTTCGTAAGAAGGTATATAAAGTCTCACCAGAAAATGTTCAGGTATTCACCGATTTCTTTCATCAATATCTTTACCCCAACCAAATGAGGTACGGTTCAAAATTAGTAGGCAGATGGGTCAATGAAAAGCAAAATGAGATTATGGCCATATGGGAATATGAAAGTATAGAACAATATCATAATATTGAACAAAAAATACGAGAATCGGAACTACATAGACAAGCCCAAGAAAAAAGAAAAGAGATGGGGAATTTGTATATTGAAAGCTCTCAAGAATTCTTATCCACAACCGGAAACTATCATGACCCAAAACATATTGTATCGGTCAGTGCCTATATTACCAACGAGAAGGGGGAGGTTCTTTTAGTTAAAAACCATCATCGTTCTGATACATATGAAATGCCTGGAGGTCAAGTGGAGGAAGGGGAATCCCTTCATGAAGCGATTTGCAGGGAAGTTATGGAGGAGACGGGTGTGGAAGTAAAGCTATATGGGATTACCGGCATTTATCAAAGCCTAACGAGTAGAATTTTTTGCATCGTTTTTCGTGGTGGATACGTATCAGGTACCCCTAGGCCAGCTGAAGGGGAAACACAGGATGTTCTTTTTACAAGAGTGGACCAAGAAAATGTTGATCAATGGATAAAACGCCCACATTTTAAAACAAGATTACTAGATGCGATACAGTCTAATTACATTCCTTACGAGTCATTTAAGGTGAGACCGTATGAATTAATTGAGCGCTATGAAGCAATACAGGAAGATTAATCGTTGATGGATTGGAAGGAGATCAGGAACAAAAGCGTCATGGATCTAATACGAAAACTGCTTGGCTATTTCAATGACAGTTGTATAAAAAAATGATTTATGATGAAAGCTATTAATGGAAGTTTTGGAAGAAAATGCATATAAAAGTATAAATGCTTACATGCTAATGATTTGGTAATTGTTACACGAATGACATGAATCATTAACTAGTTATTTACAGAGTAACAAATTTTTCTTAATATTCCCCCTTTATATTGGTAGATGTAAGCAAACTTCATAAAGGGAGTGAATGATGTGAGGAAAAAAAGGGTATTAGTGAATGCTGCATTGTCTCTAGCTGTACTGTCGGGGATTGGATTCAATCATTTTGCCAGCGCGAAGGAATCTCACAAAAGCCAGGTTCAACCAAAAGCAAAAAATGTCATTATTTTTGTAGGGGACGGAATGGGGGCAGCACATCGAGAAGCGATCCGCTTGGCTACAGTTGGATTAAAGGGTGATCTTGCGATGAATAGCATGCCTGTAACTGGTCTAGTACATACAAGTTCTCTCACTCCTGTTACGGATTCAGCTGCAGCTGCAACTGCCATGGCATCTGGAGTTAAAACCTATAATGGAGCAGTAGGGGTAGACGGAAACAAAAAATCTGTCAAAACCGTTTTAGAAATGGCAGAGGAAGCTGGTAAATCAACAGGCCTCGTTACAACTAGTCAAATAACGGACGCAACACCAGCAGCTTTTGGGGCACATGTGACAGATCGATCAAAACAAAG
>Ga0224736_1025_pt1 | contig 52467 bp, 61 predicted proteins | sample IA12soil_MG_GH6A_FD_161628 | JGI IMG/M metagenome (GOLD analysis project Ga0224736, IMG submission 161628) | Enriched cells from agricultural soil in Iowa, United States - IA12soil_MG_GH6A(-) | ecosystem: Environmental > Terrestrial > Soil > Agricultural land | place: USA: Iowa | collected 2017-05-08
AATTGCATAGAACTTAATCAAATCATACGTCTTTTAAAGCATTACTTTATTCGATCCACTTGTTTTATATACTGCTCATATACATTTTGCCATTCATCCATTGAAAACTTCTTTAAAGCACCGTTTAATAAGGATTGAAATACATCCATACATATATGCCAGCCTGCTATGTCTTTTGCTGTATGATCATTGATGGCAGGAAAAATATCTTTTAACACTAATAAACAGCCATCAGATTGTGAAGTCAGTTCGAAACGAACGGAGCCTTCGCCCCATTCAAATTCCAGTATAGATTCCTTTTCAAAGTCTAGAATTCTCATTTCAATGGTTTTTTCTGATCCATCATTCATATTAAACAGGACGGTTCCATTTTTTCGAAGATCTTTCACTTGAAGATTAGAGAACCATTTTACAAGCTTATCATTTTCAGTTAGTGCGGCCCATACTTCTTTAACTGAATGTGGAAGCATACGTTTAAAATTAACTATGCAGCCACTTCCTGCCTTTTCCATTTCCGCTAACATGATTGTCCTCCTAAAATTAGAAAAGGCTACCCAAATAGCCTTTATTCCCTTTAAATGTTATAGGTTATTTTCGCCAAGTGTTGAAACTTGCCAAGTAATGCCAAATTTATCTGTTACCTGTCCATAAGAGGGACTCCAGAATGTTGGTTGAAGAGGCATTATTACTTTACCTCCCGCTTGCAGTTTTTCAAAAACTTCTTTTGATTTTTCTGCATCGCTTATATTTAAGGCAATTGTAATATGATCTCCTACTTGATGTGGTTGTCCAGGGAATGTATCCGAAAGCATTAATTCCGAATTGCCAATTTTCAAATGTGCGTTTAATACACGATCTTTTGCCTCTGCTGGTGTTGGATGCTCCGGATTATCGGGCATTTCCCCAAAAGTTTTAAATTCCAGAACCTCCGCATCTAAAGCATCCTGATAAAATTTTACCGCTTCTTGGCCATTTCCGTTTAATACTAAATAAGGATGAATTCCTACAATCATCATTAACACCTCGAATTTTTGGATTTTGAAGTATAAGAACATATGTTTGATTCTGTATTTTATATTAACATATTTACTATTATATTGCAAACGGTTTCTAGTTTTATTTTTCCTATGCACCAAAAATGTTAATTTATTTTCTTGACCTAAAATAAAAGGGACTTTTTCCTATATAAGCTGCTGAATCGCATCTTCGATTTTACGATACTTAAAATGATACCCCTCTCTTTCAAGTCTTTCTGGTATAACCCAACGGCTTTTCAAAATTAGTTCTGTTTCCGTTTTGATTAAAATGGCTCCTATTTCCAGCATCCATTTAGGAGTTGGGAGACCGAATTTACGATTCATTGCTTTTCTTAATAGCTCCATCCATTCTCGATTTGTAATTGGGTTGGGAGAAGAACAATTAAATACCCCGTTTAAATCTTCTCGCTCTTGGAGGAAGAGAATTATTTGGAAGATATCTTCAATATGTACCCAGCTGAATTTTTGAGTACCAGGTCCTTGTGCGCCGCCCAGTCCAAAACGAACAAGGTTTTTAAATGGCACAATGACACCTCCATGCTCCCCTAACACAATTGCAATTCTTAATGCAATTTGTCTCGTTTCCCTCAAGTCAAATTCAAAGAATACTTTCTCCCATTGTTTTGCTACATCTACGGAAAAACCAGTGCCAATCTCCCCTGATTCCTCTGTCATTGGTCGATCATCTGCATGTCTATATATCGTTGCTGTACTCGAATTAATCCAAAGCTTAGGGGGATTTTGACATTTTTTTATAGCGTTTCCTAGGATTTTCGTTGTTTCTGTTCGAGATCGAAGGATATCTTCTTTGTTTTTTGCATTATAGCGGCAATCAACCGATTTACCTGCTAAGTTTATTAACATTTCCGCGTTTTCTAATGCTCCCACAATCCCCTCATGGCTATCCCATGTAATATGATTGGGCTGTCTGGAGATGACCTTTACTTCATAATCCAAATCTTGAAACTTCTTTTGTAAATACAAACCTATAAAACCTGTACCACCTGCCAAAACCATTTTCCTTTTCATGTTATTTCCCTCATTTCTTCGTATGGAAATCGAATTTTTAGGCAAAACAGTTTGTGAAATTATTTACATATAATATAACAAATATTTCCAAACAATTAAACTGTTTTTATATATAATAAAAAACGTTGTGTATAAACAACGTTTTTAAAGTGACAATAATTATTTTATGTAAACTAATTTCAGTAGTACAAAAAGAACATTAGAATACTAATACAAATCCCTACAATTGCACCGACAAACACTTCAATTGGGCGATGTCCTAATAATTCCTTTAGAGCTTTTCTTTGTTCTTGTGGAGTATTTTTTGGGTTCGTCCGCATTTCTTTTACAAATTCATTAAATTCCACTATTAAACGATTTAGAGCTACAGCTTGATTTCCAGCATGCCGCCGTACGCCCGCTGCATCAAACATAATAATGGAACTAACAACAACGGCTATTGCAAATGAGGTAGACGATATTCCATTTACAATTCCAACGGCTGTAGATAATGATGCTACAGCAGCAGAATGGGAGCTTGGCATACTCCCACTACTAAAAGCAAGCCCCACATTCCATGATCGATTAGTAACAAAATACAATGGTACTTTTACCACCTGTGCAATAATAATGGAAGTAAAAGCAGCCATAAGCGGGTAATTACTGAATAGACTCAAACCGAAATCTCCTTTTGACTATTCTTGATTTTCGTCTTTCATCATCTTTTCAAAGGCACGCGCAACTTTTTCAAATTCTTCATCACTCTCGATTGCAGATAAAAAACCATCTGGATCATTTCTCAAGTAAAACACATCAATATCATTATTGTCGTCTTGGTGGAGATCTTCTACAAAACTTACTGCTATATATTCATTACCCGATTCAGTTAATGTTCCAACTACTTCAACCTCTTGTTCTTCATTGTCTGCTTCACTTATCGTAAAAACTTCACCAACTTCATATTTTTCCATTATGTTTTTCCCTCATTTTCAAATAGTATTGTAGTATTAATTTGTCCAATTATGATTGTTTTAATAAAACATAGTACCCAATTTAATGGATTAAAAAAATATATAATCCACTAACCTGTCTTGGGAAAGTTTCTACCCTAATTGTTCTTTATTGAATCATTCACCTTAGTTTCTGGCATAATTCTTTAGTTTTATTCCCTTTTCTACTAGGTTTCCTTGGCTTTAGGCACCATACTCCCCACGAGAAGTTCCCTTTTTCTCCAATCACGAAATGTTCTCATTCCAAGCATCCCCAAATTAAATCATGAGTATTTCCCGAATATCTTCTTCTGTTAAACCCGAAGCAGCACTCTCATCCGGATGTAAAATTTCATCGATTAAATGTCGCTTTTTATCCTGTAGCTCATTTATTTTTTCTTCAATGGTTCCACTCGATATCAGTTTGATTACTTGAACGGTATTTTGCTGTCCGATTCGATGTGCGCGATCTGCTGCTTGTTCTTCCACCGCCGGATTCCACCAAGTGTCATATAAAATCACGGTATCAGCACCTGTTAGATTTAAGCCGGTTCCTCCCGCTTTTAAGGAAATTAGAAATAAATCTCTTCCGCCATTATTAAATTGGTTGCAAAGTTGGATTCTTTCTTCGGATGGTGTTTGGCCATCAAGGTAATAAAAGGAAAACCCTTGATTCGACAAAGCTCTCCCAATTAAATCGAGCATTTTAGTAAACTGGGAGAAGATTAATACTCTTCTTCCAGCTTGCTTTGATTCCTCTATCATTTGCAAGAGGCGTTCAAATTTTGCAGAACTTCCTTGGTAACCATCAACAAACAAAGCCGGATGACAACAAATTTGCCGTAATCTTGTCAATCCTGCTAAAATCTTAATACGATTTTTTCTTAAAGTATCTTTATCTAAATGCTTTAAAGTATCATGTCTAAGTTTTGCTAAATATGCCGCGTATAGCTTTTTCTGAGCTGGCAGTAATTCAACGGAAGCCCTTTCTTCCATTTTTTCAGGAAGTTCAGCTAATACATCTTCCTTCATCCTGCGCAGCAAAAAGGGACGAATTCTTCTGGCAATCGTCTTTCTCGTAAGATTACTATAATCCTTATATCCATGGAATAAATCAGGAAAGACAATATGAAAGATAGACCAAAGCTCCTCCAGCGAATTTTCAATTGGTGTTCCCGTTAGAGCAAAACGATGATTTGCTCGGATTTTCTTTACCGCTCGAGCAGTCTGTGTTGTTGGATTTTTAAAGCTCTGGGCTTCATCAAAAAACACAGTATGAAAGTTTTGCTTTTCATACCAGTAAATATCGCTTCTAAGCAATGGGTAGGAAGTAATGATGACATCCACTCGTTCCAGTGATTGCTGCAAGTTTTGCCTTTCCTTTTTACTTCCATCCATCACAACTGCTTGAATTTCCGGAGCAAATTTAAATATTTCACTCAACCAGTTATAGGTTAAGGAGGATGGACAGACAATTAAAACCGGTAGTTTAGCATTACGAACATTAGTCAGCTCTGAGAGGATAAATGTGATGCTTTGCAATGTTTTACCAAGCCCCATATCATCAGCCAATATTCCGCCAAATCCATAGCTTGCAAGTAATTTCATCCATTGAAAGCCGCGTATTTGGTATTCTCTTAAAATCGACTTTACTTGGTGAGGAACCTCAAATTTATTGATTTCATTGTTTTCCAAAAATCCCCTTAATGATTTTTCTAAATCGAGAAGTTCATGATTTTCAATCGAGCTTAATGCCTTTACTCCTTGAATCATAGATACTTGAATGCTGCTATCTATGTGATCCTTTTCAGTAGGAAGAGCATATAGAAAACGATGAATTTCCTCCAATTCCTTTGTCTCCAGTGAGAAAAGCGTTCCGTCTTTCAAGCGATAATACTTGCGTTTTTCCTCTAATGCCAATAGGATTTCACGTATTTCCTTTTCAGGAATTCCATCCATTTCGAATGTGAATTCAAGCCAATTGGTCCGTTCTTTTGAGGGTTTTACGCGAATACGCGGTTTTGTATTTTTCTTAATAATTCGGTTTCTCACAGAAGTAGTTGCATAAATCTGGACATATTTTTGCAATTTAGGAACAATATGATATAAAAATTCATATTCTAATTCCTCATTATGCAAAAAATATCCACCTTCTGTTTGCGTAAACCTGCCTTCCCTCATCAATTGAAGAATTGCATCTTCCTTTTCCATATCCCTAACAATTATAGAGTTGGAGCGAAGTTCTATTATCTCTAATGGATTAAACGCGAAAGTATCATATTGAAATTCAAGACCTGCTAAAAGACGGTTTTTTACTCTGTCCAAATAGAGTTTTGCTATTAAAGGTGTTTTATTCATTTCCTCCAAAATTTCAGCAGAAAACTGGACATCCACCATTCTTTTTAAAGATGGAATCACTTTTTCCTTCATAAGATGGAATTGCTGCGAAGGTATGAGAATCTCATTTGTTCCCGATTCTTTTAGCAATTGTTTTATACTGATAAGCTTTTCAAAGTCTCCGAAACTAAATTCATATAATTTTCCAGTAAATAAAATGGATTGGTAGGAATCCAAAATGATTAAATCACTTATATTTTTTACCTTTAGCAGATAGGAATCGTTCAAAGTCTTTGTAAAAAGAAATGGAATGGGCAAAGAATCTTTTATAATCTGAATGCCATAAAAAGCATGTCCATTGTATTGAAGTTGAACTGATTGCAACTTTCCTAATAGTGGTTTTAGATTTTCCCATATAGAAGGAGGGATGGAAATGGTATGAAAACCAAATTGCTGCTCAGTCTTAACGAAGATCGTTTCATCCTCTATTGTTTGAACAAGCTGCTCCATAACAGCATCTATATCTTTTGAAAAACAATGCTGAGCAGGATTAAACGTAAATTCGGATGAAAGTGAACATTCCTTTCCCTCTTTCCAATTCATTAGGAAATCGCGAATATTCAGTACCCTTATTCCTTCAATGCTTATTTCCATACCGAAGATACTTTTTCCCTCTTCTAATTCGATAACCTTGCAGATGAGTTCAATATCAAGCACTTGTCTATTTTCAAAGTGGTGTCTATGTGTGCTTGAACGTTTTTCTGCATTAAATAGTTTTAATAAATTTTCAGTTATCCCATCAGATGGTACTTCTACTACATCATAAAGAACTGGCGTAGTCGTCCCTCTCTTTTGTTTATCATAAATGGCTAATAGAACTGCCGCTATATGCTGACAGTCTTTTTGATAGGAAACGAGACTGGGACAGCTGCAATTCGCTTTCAGCTCTTTACCATCTTTTTGAAGGACAACATGAAAGTCTTCTGTTCCTTTTACGAGTGCTTCGCAACATTGGGAGCTTATTTTCTCAAAGCTAACTTTATTGGAGCGAAAAAAAGCCTCACCTCTTTTGAAGGAGACGATCCCGCATCTTTCTTTAATGATTTTAGGACTTAACCTTACATTCACTTATATTGCTCCTCCCAAGGACGATCTTCTTCATTCATTCTATCATGTTGGAACCAGTTTATTAAATCAAAACCATCTCCCTATTCTTTGCCAATAAAAAAGGTTTTTTCCTAATTTTCCACGAATATATTCTATTATACGAACAAAAGGGGGTAAAAAAGTGACAAATAATATTCCTGTATCAAATAGTAAACAGTACACCATTGAGCAGTTTTTTAACTCTGAATCTATAATGTATAACTCTATTTCTTATGATGAAAAAAATGTGTTATATTCCAGTGACAAGAGTGGAATTTATAACGCTTATATTGTTTCATTGGAAAATGGTTCGCACAAGCAAGTGACGCATTCAACTGATAATGCTATCCACGCGATTTCCTTTTTCCCAAATGATAATCGCTTTTTATATTTAAGCGATAAAGGCGGAAATGAGATTCTTCATATCTATGTACAAAATGAAGATGGCTCTGTTAGCGAGTTGACAACAGGTGAACAAGAGCGTGCGGAATTTTATCAATGGAGCAGGGATGGAAAAAGTTTTTTTTATGGTTCCAATAAAAGAAATCCAAGCTTCATGGATGTATATGAAATGGATATAGAATCATTTCAATCTACCTGTATTTTTACTAATAACGAGGGATATGAGTTTGGTTCGGTGTCTCCGAACAATCGGCTTCTTTCATTTGCAAAAGTGAATAACTCCAATGACTCCAATATTTATATTTATGATCGTGATATAGATCTTTTAAAACATATCAGCCAGCATGATGGGGATGTCCATTATATACCTCAAAAGTTCAGTGAGGATTCGATGTATTTATATTTTTTTACAGACGAGAATGATGAATTTCAGTATTTAAAGAGATATCATATTAATACGAATACTTCTGAAGAAGTCATGAAAGAAAATTGGGATATAATGTACTCTTTTTTCTCACAAGATTACCATTATCTTGTCTACGCCATAAACCATGATGCCAAAACAGTTGTGAAAATCTTAAATGTTACAACCAACCAACTTTTAGATCTCCCCAATCTACCGGAAGGACAGATAGTGAACATAAAGATGTCGAAAAGCGAGCAAGTGATTACCATCCAATGTAACAGTTCGAATTCTCCGTCCAATTTATATGCTCTTCATCGGGAATCAAAAAAGTGGAAAAAACTCACCAATACATTAAATCCTGAAATTAATCAACAGGATTTAGTAAAGGCTGAAGTCATTCGATACCCATCCTTTGACGGTTTAGAAATTCCAGCTATTTATTATAAGCCTGTGATACGAAATGGCGAACTAGCACCTGCATTAGTATATGTACATGGTGGACCTGGAGGACAGTCCAGAATGGAGTACAATCCGTTATTCCAATACCTTGCTAATCAGGGCTATGCTGTCTTAGCAGTGAACAATCGAGGCAGTTCTGGATACGGGAAGTCTTTCTTCAGTGCTGCAGATCTTCAACATGGAGAAATTGATTTAGAGGATTGCATACAAGCGAAATCATTTCTTCAATCACAAAACTATATTGACAACAATAAAATTGGCATCATTGGTGGAAGCTACGGAGGATATATGGTTCTGGCTGCACTAGCCTTCAGACCAGAAGAGTTTAATATAGGAGTCGATATTTTCGGTGTTTCAAATTGGGAGAGAACATTGAAGAGTATACCGGCATGGTGGGAAAGCTTTAGAGATGCACTTTATAAAAAACTGGGCAACCCATATACCCAAACAGAATACATTCGCAGCATCTCTCCATTGTTCCATGCAGAAAAAATCAATAAGCCATTAATCGTTCTTCAAGGAGCCAATGACCCCCGTGTCCTACAAGTAGAGTCGGATGAAATCGTTGCGGCGTTGCAAAAGAACAATGTACCTGTTGAATATGTCGTCTTCCCTGATGAAGGACACGGATTTATGAAAAAGGAAAATAAAATAATTGGTTACAAAGCGGTTCTTGCCTTTTTAGATCAATATTTAAAACAGGTATAGCAATAGGAAAGGAACAGATGATTTTTTCTGTTCCTTTTACCTGCTTTTTTTAAACTTCATCTTCTAGATTTCCAAATGTACCAAAAAATTCATAATGAATATCTTGTTCTGGAACTCCCCATTCTTTTAGGATTGAATTAACCACCTTCATAAACATTGTGGGTCCACAGAAGTAAAATTGAGCTTTATTTGAAGGAAGCACTTCCTTCAACCATTCGAGTGTTATAAATCCTTCTTTATCAAAATAATGCATTTCTTTATCTGATTCTGTTGGCTTTTCATATATAAAATATGATTTTACGTTTGGATGTTGACCGCTTACATTCCTGACGTGGGTTCTAAAAGCATGTACATTCCCGTTTCTTGCAGCTTGTATATAATACACTTTTCGTTCTGGTTGCTCATTAGCTATATAATTCAACATAGAAGTTAAAGGAGTTAATCCTACTCCACCGCTTATTAAAACAACAGGTTCTTGACTATTTATATCTAAATAAAAATCACCTGCTGGAGAAGAAATCGGAAGAATATCTCCTTCATTGAAGTATTTATGAAGATCGGTTGAAACCACACCTGGAGGCAGCCCTTCTCTAATTGGATCTTCGCGTTTAACACTAATTCTATAATAGTCAAGGCCAGGTCGATCGGACAAACTATACTGGCGCAAATGTGTATATTTTTCTTGTTCTATTTCCACTTTGACCGTAATATATTGGCCAGGAATAAATACCGGAAGCTGCTTGCCATCCTTCGGTTTTAAATAAAAGGATGTTATGATATCGCTCTCATCTACTTTTTTATCAATTACGAAATCTTTAAAACCTGCCCATCCGCCTGACTGTGTTTCCGCATTTTTATATAGTTGATTTTCCATGCGGATAAAGACATCGGATATAACATCATATGCATCTGCCCATGCGTTCATAATCTCATCCGTTGCCGCGTCACCAAGAATTTCCTTTATCGCTCCCAGTAAATTTTCTCCAACGATTGGATAATGTTCCGGTTTAATATTTAAGCTTCGATGCTTTTGCCCAATTCTTTCTAAAGCAGACATTATAGGACTCATATCCTCAATATTTGCTGCTGCTGCATAAACGGCATCTGCAAGTGCCTTAGGTTGATGTCCTGTAATTTGATGAGTCATATTAAAGATATTTTTTAATTCTGGATGGTGCTCAAATAATCTTTGATAGAAACGTTTGGTAATTGCCTCACCATGTTCTTTCACGACTGGAAGTGTACTTTTTACAATTTCAAGTTTTTTTGGATCTAACTTCTTAACGGTTTTCACAACCGATTGCCAATTATTTTGTTCATCTGTATTTACCATTAACATCCCTCCTTCTCTTCTCAAATCTAATATGCCCAATTTCATTGGGTCACCGTGAAAGTCTTCACTATTAGATTCTTACACTCCTTCCATTTACTTTCATGTAAAATGAAAAATTCTGCTTATCTTGGTAAAATAAAAGAAAGAGTTTGATAAAGGAGTTGAGAAAATGAAAGACATTATCCTTTTCGATGGTATTTGTAATTTCTGCAATCAGAGTGTTCAGTTTGTCATCAAAAGAGATCCATCTCATATATTTCATTTTGCTTCTCTACAAAGTGATATAGGACGAAATTTATTAAATGAATATGGTATTAATGAAAATGTGAATAGTGTTGTATATATTACAAACGGCAAAGCCTACGTAAAGTCAGATGCTGGCCTCCAGATTGCCCGCAGGTTGAATGGATTTTGGAAATTACTATATATTTTCTATCTTGTTCCTACGCCAATCCGAGATCTTGTATATGATTATATTGCCAAAAATAGATATAAATGGTTTGGTAAGTCCGATAGCTGTATGATTCCATCACCAAAGATAAAAAAAAGATTTTTAGAGTAATTATTCCTTTGTTATTTAGTTTACATAATATTTTTATTGTTAAAATTAAAAATTTCATTTTTATAAAAGGAATTTTATCCCTTTCAAGCGAATAAAACTAATATCATTTGTGTTTTTTTCCAATAACGTATCATTCTGGAGGATGCCTATGAGTGTTCCGTCTAATGAAATGAACCAAAAACGCACATTATGGCAATGGATTAGTTTTATTACCCCCTACGTCTATTCTACAGGGATTGTATTAATCATTGGTTGGATGCTGTCTGCAGCTATAATAAATGGTATTGATACAGTGAAGCATCATTCATGGAAAGCTTTTTTCCTGCCAACAAATTCCCATGCTGATGGGGAATCTTGGGTGAATACTGTTGCTTATGCCATTATTGATTCTAATTTAAATAACATCATCTTTCGTGGTATTTTCTTACTTATTATTTGGGTGCTTCTCTTTTTAATGATTCCTGTGGCTTTTACGCGCTTAAAGCGGTTTAAACTCTTTAATTTTGAATTTGAGGTGGAAGATAAAGAACAAGCGGCAATCCAAACAGTAGAAATTAATGGCGGTAAAGCAAAATTAATGGCTTATTTAACTAGTGATGACGCTGCTGGAAAGTTATTTGATTTCTTAGAAGGGACGGTTATCAATTATCAAGAGGCCCTAATGTATTTTCTTGATGAAATACAAGCTGGTTATCATCAGCATTTTAATGCTTCTTTTAGCTATATTGTGCATAAAGATGATAATCTACCGCCGCAAATAGAGGAATTAGCAGATGAATCGAGGGAAACTGGAGAAGCTGTATTAAGGAATAAAACGGATAATGAAAATTTATTAAAGAAAAATTATCTTGTATATTATTTTTATTTTGAAAATCATACTTTTATAACCGTACTTAGCAGTTATCAACATCAATTCGATATATTTGATAAATATTTAATCGAATTGCTTCATAATATTATAAATAAAAATGTAGAAAACATCGAATACATGGTTGCGTTAACCTCTGAGGATAATGAAGAGGATCTAGCTTAATGCTTGACCAAAAAGAGGATTGTCTACTAAAATTGAAAGAAAGGAGGGTAAACAATGAATTCCCATTTTCAAATCCCAATCCACTCTAATAAAGTAAAAGAACGTGCGGAGAAAAAATTAAAGGAAATGAAAGCGAATAAGAAAAATGGGCGTTCTACTGCCAATTCATTTGTGAAACCTGTCCATGTTAGTAAGGACGATCCAATTGTAAAACGAATGCTGGGGCAACTATAAACTACATTAAACTTTCCGTACTTTATTTTGATGTAAGACTTTTGAATGCTTTCGAGCCATATCCTGCATAATAATGGAGTTAGCAATTAAATCAGATGGTTGCCTTACCGATAAATGATTTAAATCTACATCACGTACACTTTTAAACCGTTCTCCCCGCAAATATCTCTTATAGAGTTCCAACGTCCGCATCTATTTCCCCGCCTTTCCTTTTTTATCTTATTCTTATTACTTCGTTTCCGCTAATCAAAATTATTATCTCCTTCATCATCATTTAAAAATGCCCAACAGTATAAACCATTGAGCCTGATCGTCTATTAATGATCATTAATATGTGAAAATACCTCATCTAAGCTTTGGTACCCTTTTGACTCTCCATCTTCGAACTGAATAGTCCAATCCTGATTCTGTAATGCAAGGCGGCCGTAATGATCCTTTTTATAAGGCATGTTTACCATATAAATTTTACCATCTTTTCTAACTGTATACCCCATATAAAACGTATCCCCTATCCCTTCCTCTTCGTAGATGCCAATATCCTCCAAATCATATTTCGTCATAAGTCCTTTTAATTGATGAGTCATATCATTTTTTAATTGTACATATGGAACATATTCCATTTGGATCCCTCCCACGCTTTTTGTATATTGTGTCCCTTCCTATAAATAATATGTTTATAGAAAAAAGAGCCCCAGCATATGGAGCTTTATGTCCTTCCCTTAGGAAAAGTGTTACTAGAATCCAACTTTACTCATTAAAATCTAAATTACTTGGATGTTTAGGTAGTAGATGATCTTGTGAAAGCATGTTTGTAGTCTCAACTTTATCATCCACTTCTTCAAAACGGAAATCGTCTGCCCACACCTTCCCTCTACCAATCAGAAAAACACCAAAGTGAATAGACGAACTCTCTTCCGGTATATCTAAAATAATTGAATAGTGGTTCCATTCAGTTGTACCGTGTATAGAACGATTTTCCATATTATCAAATTGAATTGTATCGCCATTGCCATTATCAACACGAAACCAAGCACCGCATTTTGTTACTTGTTCTGTTTTTAAGAAGCACGACATCTTTATTCTTTTTCCTTTGTAATTATCCGCTTGGAAACTTTGCATCATTGTCCCAAATTGTTGTTCATTTGCCTCACCCTTCGGATAAAGCAAACCTGATTTTGTGCCTGAATGAAATATACTATTGTCTATCTTTAACTCATACAATTCAGGATTAGAGCCACTTAAACCCCAGCCTTTCATTTCTGTTGTGTTCAAATTATTCTCCTCCTTTACCATTTGTATATCTCTCATAAGTTTGCGGAATTTTCCAGGCGGCAAGTTGTATACTTCTTTGAATGCTCTTGAAAACGCCTCTTGAGATTGAAAACGACAATAGATGGCAATTGTTATAATTGATTCATCTGTGTGTAATAGAAGCGACGAGGCCAATGCTAAACGCCTTAGACGTATATATTCTCCAATCGATTTCCCCGTTTCTTGCTTAAATACCCTAAATAAATGATATTTTGAATATCCAATAAGGGAAGGAAAAAAGTCAAGTTGAATATCTTCTGTGAGATTTTTTTCGATATAAGAAACCGTTTTTTGTGTTATTTCGCTGTAATACAACTCGCTCACCCCAAAATTATTGTAACGAACCGAAAGAGAATATTTTTGATCCATATTGCTATTTTTTCTTTCTCGCAAAGATTAATTTTCTGCTAACTAACGGGTTTCCTTCTATCTCTTGTTTCTAAATGATTAAGATATTCCTAAAAAATCCCCCTAATCAAATTAGGAGGATCTTATCTTAATCGCTTTTTTCACTATAATCCAATATATTGATCAAGAAAATCTGCCACAGCTGTATAGGCTGTAATATTATTTTTTAATTTAACAAAGAAATGTCCCTCATCTTCAAAACGGATATAGGTTACCGGGTGATTTCTCTCTTTCAATTCATTTACAATTTGTTCTGCCTCTTCAATCGGAACACGAGGATCATTTGCCCCATGAAGAACCATTAAAGGGCTAGTAATATCCTTTGTCCGATGAATTGGATCAATTTCATCGAAAAATTCGCCATCTTCTTCAATGCTTCCATATTCAAGCTCTCGCAATTTGCGGCGCCATGAACCGGTATTTTCCAAGAACGTTTTAAAGCTTGAGATTCCGACAATATCAATAGCTGCAGACCAAAGTTTCGGATAATGAGTTATAGCAGCAAGCACCATAAATCCACCATAACTTCTGCCCATAATAGCAATTTTATCAGGGTCAGCATTTCCGTTATTCTTTAACCATTCTACCAAAGCTGTTAGGTCTTTTACAGAATCCATTCTTTTTCGGACATCATCCAAATGGACATATGTCTTTCCATAACCAGAGCTGCCCCTGACATTAGGAGTGCAGACAGCATAGCCTCGATTCAGAAAATACTGCAGGAAAGGATTGTACACAGCTCTAATCTGACTTTCCGGACCACCGTGGACAAACACAACGACAGGAAGTTTTCCTGCATGCTTCTTAGGTTTATAATAAAATGCAGGAACCTCTAACCCGTCAAACGATGAAAAACGAATTAATTCTGGCTCCACTAACTGTTCTTCAATGACTGGAGACTTGGAAACAAATGTCAATCTTTTCGCTTTGTTTGTATGAACATCCAGTTCCCAAATATCAGAAGGATATTTCGGTCCGTTGAAAACATAAGCAAGCTTGGAATCATCCGGTGAAAAAGCTAACTCTGTAATGGCACCAATTGGTGTATCCCATGTAGAAAATTTCTGTTCCAAAAGGTTAAAGATGACCCCTTTGGATATTCCACCTTCATTCACACTGTAGGCAAGCAGATTTTTATTATTGCTTAATGTCAATTCTTCTAAATCCCATTCTCTTTTATCCAACCAAGTGAGATTGGAAGTAGTTAAATCTATTGCAGCTAAACCAATAAACTCACGATCTTTATTCGAAAGAACATAAATCTGATTTCCATCCTTACTAAACTGTGGAGATAGGAATATTGCTTCTCCATCGTGTTCGGTTAACCATCTTACTTCTCCAGATTCTAGCTCTAATATGCCAAGATCATTATCGAGATTGGATTGTGTCCTTTGAATAAGCAGGGATTTACCATTTGGATGCCATTTAACAACGGAATAAGTCCCGTCCTGTTGATACACTTGGCGAATTTCCAAGGTTTCGATGTTTTGAATATAAAGGTCAAAGTAAGTAGGATGACGGCGATTGCTCGACCATGCTATCCATTTTCCATTGGGAGAACTACCGCCATAATGGTGAATATGGTCAGGTGAATCGGTTAATGGAGTTATATCACCCTGTTCACTTAGTAAAAAAAGCTGCTCTTTTTCATTTACTCCAACATCCATCCCAATGACTCGCATTTTAGTTCCAGATATATATTTTACAAATATAATTCTCTCTTCTGTAAAGGAGGTTTGAGATGGCCACCCTTTATCTGACCAAAGCTCCCATACCTGCGGAAGGCCAGTATAATTCGTTATGAAGCTCAATACCTCACCATTTGGATGATAAACCGGATTCCCAGCAGATCTGACATGTAAATATGGTTTGACATCTATCCATTTCATACAAATCCCCCCCGATAAATTTATTAACTGTTCATTATCCTTGACGCTTTGGTAAAAGCGGCTCACTTACTTCTTGGACTCCTGCAAGGCCTAATACTGTTAAGAATATTTTTTGTACTCCATAATAAGCTTCCTTTGGATCAAAAAATTCATTTAATGTATGTACTCCTCCAAAATCTCCTCCACCTCCAAGGGTGACCGCTGGAATTCCTAGACTAATCGGTACATTAGAATCTGTGCTGCTCGGATTATCAAGGATTGGCTCAAAACCGAGAGCTTTTGTTGCTGCTAATACTGTTTGCACAATCACTGCATCGGGTGCTTGCGAACCTGCAGGCCTGTCCCCTACTAATTCCAACTCCACATTAATGGAATCTGTATTCCAACGTTTGTTTTCCTCTATAGCAGCTTGTTTTATCGAAGCAATAATTTGCTCTTCTAATTTCGATAATTCATCCTGTGAAGTAGAACGAATATCGACGAGCATATTGGCATTTTGCGCAATCGTATTAACAGAAGTACCTCCGTTTATAGTACCAACTGTAAAAGTTGTCTTCGGATTATCCGGAACTTTTAATTCGGAAATTTTTGCAATCGCTCTTCCTAAAGCATGGATAGCACTTGGCTTTCCAAAATCACCAAAGCTATGCCCGCCTGGTCCCAAAAAGGTTACATGATACCTGTGACTGCCTGTTGCCAGGTAAGTTGTTCGTTCCGGATTACCTGGTTCAATAGAAATAAAGCCGTCAATATCCTTTCTGTTTTGAAAAAGCGCTTTTACTCCTCGTAAATCACCTAACCCCTCTTCCCCAACCGTGGCACAAAAGATAATATCCGCTTTTGTTTGGATATTCGCTTCATCTAAAGCACGAACTAGCGTTAACACAACTGCTAATCCCCTACCATCATCTGCAATTCCTGGTGCAAATATTTTACCGTCCTTTCGTTGCGGTTCCACATTTGTCCCTTCTGGAAAAACAGTATCCAGATGTGCAGAAACAACAAGTTTCGGCCCATTCCCTGTTCCTCTGCGTACTCCAAAAATATTGCCTGAGTTATCCACAGATACGTCTGCCAAACCAAGTTCTAGCAAACGTGTTTTGTATACCTCTCCCCGTGCCTCTTCCTGAAAAGTAGGTGCTGGAATCGCGGTTAATTCCATTTGCTCCGCAACGGTTCTCTCATTTTCTAGTTTAATAAACTCCAAACCCTCTTTTACCTGCGTATTCGAAAGAATTTTTTCAATCGTTTCTTCTACAGTCTTAGTAATCACTTTTTTGGGGAGCCTCCTTAAAATTGTCTTTTGTTCACATCATTTATTATATTCGAAAAATTCAAGGTTTTTCTACTTTAATGCTCATTAAATAGAGAAAAAGACTAGCGCGTAGAATGCTAGTCTTTCTATTAATCCTCATCCTTCACATCTAAATCTTCCGGAATCGGTTCATTTAAGTATTCCTCTATTAATTTCTTCATTTTTTCCATTTGTTCCAGATGGGAGTTAAACTGCTCGCGATTAATTAAAAATTGCTCCCCATCATGAACCACTCTAATTTTTTTTTGTTGAATAAGTTTTTCAATATAAGATTCCGGCAAGGATAGATATTCTGCTGTTTCCTTGATCGTTAAATACACAACAATCACCTCGCTAATTTACTAGCTTTATCTTTATCCAACCTCTAACACTTTTTTAACCAAATACTAGTGTTCACTTGGACCTCTTGCAGCCTAAGAACTTTTTCCTTAAGCTTACCTTTTTTATTCAGGTTTCACAAAAAGTAGGTGTAACTTTTCATCCTTTTTGACAGCCTATAAAGGACATTTGCTTACCCTTTTTACCTCCACTTGTCCTTTTGGCACCCTGTAAAGGACTTTGCTTACCATTTTTGCTTACTCTTGTTCTTTTGGCACCTTATAAAGGACAACGGCCTCCTCTTTTTGCCCCCACTTGTCCTTTTGACACCCTGTAAAGGACATTTGCTTACCATTTTTACCTCCACTTGTCCTTTTGGCACCCTGTAAAGGACATTTGCTTACCATTTTTGCTTACTCTTGTTCTTTTGGCACCCTATAAAAGACATTTGCTTACCCTTTTTACCTCCACTTGTCCTTTTGGCACCCTGTAAAGGACATTTGCTTACCCTTTTTACCTCCACTTGTCCTTTTGGCACCCTATAAAAGACATTTGCTTACCATTTTTACCTCCACTTGTCCTTTTGGCACCCTATAAAAGACATTTGCTTACCATTTTTACCTCCACTTGTCCTTTTGGCACCCTGTAAAGGACATTTGCTTTCCCTTTTTGCTTCTTCTTGTTCTTTTGGCACCCTATAAAAGACATTTGCTTATTCTTTTTGCCTCCTCTTGTCCTTTTGACACCCTATAAAGGACATTTGCTTACCATTTTTACCTCCACTTGTCCTTTTGGCACCCTATAAAGAACAATGACTTACAGTTTTTACCCCCGCTTGTCCTTTTGACACCCTATAAAGGACATTTGCTTTCCCTTTTTGCCCCCACTTGTCCTTTTGGCACCCTGTAAAGGACATTTGCTTATCCTTTTTGCCTCCTCTTGTCCTTTTGGCACCCTATAAAAGACATTTGCTTTCCCTTTTTGTCTCCTCTTGTCCTTTTGGCACCCTATAAAGAACAATGACTTACAGTTTTTACCCCCGCTTGTCCTTTTAACACCCTATAAAGGAAAAGAGGCATTACTCTTTGCTTCCTCCTGTCCTTTTGCTCAACTTACCAGCAATCTACATTCCTGCAAAGGTGTCACCGTAATTGACCATCTAATTCTATCACAACATTGCCATTCGTAAGTCATTCATCTTACTTCACATATAAAAACCCGGTCCTAAAGAGACCAGGTCTTCATTATAATTAAGCTGATGTTGATAGGGTACCATTTTTCATTTCTTTTATTGCTTCTATATGTTTCGATTCATCAAATTCCTTTTCACTTTTTGCAACTACGATAGAAGCAATTCCGTTTCCGATTAGATTGATTATCGCTCGGCCTTCACTCATAAATCGGTCGACACCTAGCAGTAAAGCTAGTCCGGATACCGGGATTAGATGAAGTGCTGATAACGTAGATGCCAACACAATGAATCCACTTCCTGTAACACCAGCAGCACCTTTTGATGTTAGCATCAAGATTAGGATGACCATGATCTGATGCCCAAGGGAAAGATGTACACCGAATACTTGTGATAAGAATACTGTTGCCATTACAAGGTAAATACATGTTCCATCAAGATTAAAGGAGTAACCAGTTGGAATAACTAGACCTACAACAGATTTAGAGCATCCGAACTTTTCCATTTTATCCATTATTCTTGGAAGTACCGATTCTGAAGAACTTGTTCCTAAAACGATTAGAAGTTCATCTTTAATATATCGTAAATAATTCCATAAGCTCAAGCCATATTTTCTACAAATTAAGTTCAAAACAACAAAGACAAAGATGATCATCGTCAGGTAAACGGAGATCATAAGCTTTCCAAGCGGCACTAAAGATGCAAGTCCAAAATTACCAATAGTATAGGCCATTGCACCAAATGCCCCAATAGGAGCAGCCTTCATGATATAACCAATCACCTTGAAAAATACTTGTGATAATTTATCTAAAAAATCGATAACAATTTTTCCTTTTTCCCCTAAAGCTGCTAAACCAAATCCAAATAATAAAGAGAAAAATAACACCTGTAAAATATCCCCATCTGCAAATGCAGCAACCATACTAGAAGGGACAATATGAGTTAAATAATCTACCCAATTTAATTTAGCACCGTCACCTGTAAATTGCGAAATATCACCTTTTGGCAAATGACTGAAATCTAAACCAGCACCTGGTTTAATCACATTAACAATGATAAGACCGACAATTAGCGCAAAAGTGGTAACGATTTCAAAGTATATAATCGCTTTACCGCCAACTTTACCGACCTTTTTCATATCCCCCATTTTTGCAATGCCAAGCACAATTGTCAGAAATATTATTGGTGCAATTAGCATTTTTACTGCATTGATGAATGTATCACCAAGGGGCTTCATATGTTTCCCTGCTTCCGGCCATATCAAGCCAACAAGAACCCCAATCACAATAGCGGTTAAAACTTGAACCGTTAAATTTTTATATATTTTCAACGTTCTCATCCCCTTTTCACGAAAATTCTTACTAACGGAATGGTAACGCTTTCTTTTCAAATCTTGAAGTTTATGGTCATATCGGACATTTTGGTCTTTTTGGTCTTGAATTTATTCTTTACTCTCCATAATATAACGATTAATAGGTCTGCCCACACTTCCATATTGAACAGCCAAACGAATCTTACCCTTCTTCTCCAGATAATCCAAGTATCTTCTGGCAGTTACACGAGCGATTCCTATCGCAGTTGCCACTTCCTCCGCCGATTTAGGATCTGTTTCCTTATGCATATAATCGGTAATTTCATTCAGGGTAAACATATTCAAGCCTTTGGGCAAGGAATCTCTCGTGTCAGAAGATTGATTATTATGTAGTATCGCATCCAATTCCGATTGAGATAACGTTTCCCTATTATCCATGGATAATTTATAAAAACGATAATTTTCCATTGCTCGTTTCAGCCGTTCAAACTTAAAAGGTTTGATAATAAAGTCAACTGCTCCGTTTTGAAGCATAGTATTAATAGTTTCTTTATCCCTTGCGGCGGATACCACAATGACATCAACATTGAATGCTTGTTTCCGAAATTCCTGCAAGGTCTTTACTCCATTTTTCTTTGGCATATAAATATCAAGAATAACTACATCCGGCTGCAATTGTTTTACCAGTTGAATCCCCTCATCCCCATTGCCTGCCTCTCCAATAATATCAAACCCTTTGACTTTCTTGATAAAATTCTTATTCACTTCACGAACCATCGGATCATCGTCTATAATAATAGCCTTAATGCGTTTTTCAACCATTTGCTTCAACTCCTGGATTCATTGGAAATATAATAGTAAAGGAAGTACCTTCCCCAACGTGCGAATCTACATCTATATCCCCGTTTCCTTTCATTACAATCTGTTTAACTAAATATAATCCATAACCAGTTCCTTTTTGCTTGTTTTTCGTAAACCCTTTATCGAAAATAAACGCGACATCCTCATATCTAATACCACAACCATTGTCTTCAATCATAATGGCGCAAGTTTCCTCATTTTGTTCAATGCTTATGTCAATGACCCTATCCTCTACTTCAATAGATTCATAGGATTCAAAGGCATTCTCAATTAAATTACCAAGTAATACAACTATATCATTCTGATCCATTTGCGCTGGAAACTGTGAAAGAGAACTATTAGGATCCACTCTAACTTCAATCCCTAACTCCTTCCCTCTCCTAATCTTACTAAGCAGAAGACCTGCTAAAGCATCGTTTCGAATCATTTCCTTAATTGATTTTGAAGTATTTCCCTGCTGTTCCGAAGTTGTAAAAGCAAGGTTAAGAGCCTGTTCTGATTTTCCGAGTTGAATGAGTCCAGCGATCGTATGTAAATTATTCATATACTCGTGATTTTGAACTCGGAGTGCTTCCACAAAATTTTTCACCCCAGTTAGCTCTTCCGCCATCTTCACAACTTCCGTTCTATCTTGGCATATCGCTACTGCTCCGACAACTGTTTGATCAATAAGTACCGGAATTCTGCTGCTTAAGATTGTTTTACCGCCAACAATGATGGTTTCGTTATATACTGCCTTATTATGTTCCACAATTTCCGGCAATCTTGTATCCTCTAATACAGATCGAATGGGTTTGCCAATGACCTCCCCTTTAACGGAAAAAATCCCCTTTGCTTTTTCATTAAAAATAGTAATGATTTCATGTGAATCAATTGCTATAACACCTTCATTCATAGCGTGAAAGGTAGCCGTTCTTTCCTCAAGAATTCTGGCAATTTGATGTGGCTCCAGCTGAAACATTTGCTTTTTTATATGTCTAGCAAGTAAAAACGATCCTATTAATCCGGCTGAAAGTGTTAAACTTAAAATAATAACCATTTCATTCTTTAAATTAGCGGAAATATCCCAAAAGCTTGGAATCCTATGTCCGACAAGCACCACACCAATTTGATTCAAATTATCATCCTTAATCGGAAAGAAAGCTCTTGTGAACGTACCTAGCTCCCCTCTCGCCTTGGAAAAATAATTGTGCTCTGCAAATGCAGCATCCTCATCTTTGCCTAGAGATGGAGTCCCTAATAAGGATTGGACAGGATGAGAATACCTAATTCGTTCCATGTTCATTACCACAATATAATCTTCATCATTGATTAAGCGAATTTGTTCTATTAAATGGTTTATCTTCGTCCACCCATTTGGGGATTGGATAGCTTTTTTTACATCTGAAAGCTCTGCTACTGTTCTCGCAGTATTCATTGCTGCTGTATTAATTTCTTGTTCCTTCGTTGATTGAATATTCACAACAAGAAGAATTCCGCCAATAAGCAGGGAAAAAATTACGACACAATAGGAAAGAATCGTGATTTTCCATCGTATAGGCAACTGTTTTACACTCAATTAGGTATCCTCCTGGGAAGGCCATATTCATCTTTACGAATAACTAGATTTACTATTATCCTAAATAATAGGGTATAAATATACATCTTTCATTTTACACCAATGGTACGAAAGAAGGACAAATATGAAAAAATCAATTCTTTTAACAATTATCATACTACTGATAATTGTGATCGGTATAACAGTTTCACCAAAACTATTACATTCTCACAAACTTGTCCATGACTATGAACAACAGGGACTAAAAAACCAGATAGTATTAAAGTTTAGTCATGTTGTTGCAGAGAACACACCAAAAGGACTCGCAGCGAAAAAGTTTGCTGAACTAGTCTATAAAAAATCAAATGGCAAAATTAGAGTGGAAGTGTTTCCAAATGGTATGCTTTATTCCGATATTGAAGAAATCAATGCCTTAAAAGAAAATAAGGTGCAAATTATTGCTCCTTCCACTTCCAAGCTTGGGTCAGTTTCAGAAAAATGGGGTATATTCGATCTACCATTTGCTTTTCCATCCTACCAGGCTGTTCAAGAAGGATTGAATGGCAAAATAGGTCAAGAGCTATTGCAATCTTTAGAAAAAGACGACCTAAAGGGGCTTGCATACTGGATAAATGGATTTAAACAAATCACTTCCAATAAAGGCCCGATTCGGACGCCAGCAGATATAAAGGGGCAAACTTTTCGAATTATGCAAAGCAAAGTGCTGGCTGCACAATTTAACCAATTAGATGCACACCCCATTCAGCAATCCTTTGATATTACTTTTCAATCTCTTGACAGCAAAAAAGTGGATGGTGAGGAAAACACCTTATCCAATATATACTCAAAGAAATTTTATAACTTACAAAAGTATTTAACAATTAGCAATCACGGTTACCTCGGTTATGTAGTTCTTATGAATAAATCTTTTTGGAATAAGCAAACAGATTATACTAAGCGAATATTATCAGAGGCAATAGAAGAGGTGACAAACTGGAACCAACAGGAAGCCCATCAGATGAATGAAAAGCAATTAGAACTTATTAAAAAGAACTCCTCCATTAACATACATGTATTAACAGATGCAGAGAAAAAAGAATGGGTAAAAAAACTAGATCCATTATATGATAAGCTCGCTCCTACCATTGGATATAACTTAATAGATGAAATCAAAAAGCTGCGCAAAAAATATGAAAATACGAAATAAAAGCAGTCGAAAGACTTCGTTAAAAATTCCGTAAACATTTCTAATCTAATTATAATCTTTCTTTCATTATAATCTAGTAAACCTCCCGTAAGATATAATTGTTGCAAGGACAAGCAGCATCCCCCCCTTTTTATTATATCTTAATTTTAAAGCCGGCCGAATTGCCGGTTTTTTTATTTTTTGAATGACTAAAGAATGCGGAATTTATCCTATAAAAACAGCAAAAGACGCCTGAATTCGTCAGACGTCTTTTCTTACGTTTTGCGGCGAAGTGCCGTATGACCACATTCATACGTTAGCCTAATGCCATGCCTTCGACTTACACAAATAGCTCATCGCTATACAACTATAACATGATTGTGATAATTACACAAGGAAATTATAATTTTGCTGCTTTTTGGGATTCTTGTCCAAATGACTGCTGTTTTTTTATCATTGGAATAATCACAGCTACCGCGATTCCAATAACCGCTACAGGCACTACATACCAAATAGTCAGTGGCGGTGTAATCAAAATTCCAGATACATGTATATAGTATAAACTTAGAAAATAGAATACACTACCTAATAAACCGGAAAGCCATGTTGGTTTCTTTACGATTAAATATAAAAGCGGAATAAAAATTAATGTGATAGGAACATAGGATGTCGGATAATGAACAGCATAGAAAACTGTTTTCCCAATAAATCTGCATATAATATAGAGAACCGCTGCCGCTAAAGGGATGCTGCGATCTTTAAATAACCGTATGACTACAAGGGTCAGTAACGATACAACTAATACAGAATACGTCGGGTATATCCATTGCGGTACGCCGCCAAATATTTGTGATGCCGGATCCTTAATCAAAACCAATATTTCCTTTGATGCGATGGAATGACCATGAATGTATTGATCATATGATATGGCACCATTTTCTTGTTGCATGTTAGGAAAAACAAGGCATTCAAATAAAAACATAGCAAACCAAGTATGGAGTGACTTCCATGTAGGCTTATCATTATGTGTATAAAGATAATAAGCTCTCCACGCCCCTACTATCATAATGCCGGTGCCGATATAATAAATGAAATGAGTAGGACTCCATGTTGTTAAATCAATCCCAAATTTAATATGATAGCTGAAATCTAATGGAATCCCGATGAGAAAAATCACATAACCAATGGTGGTGACATTTCTCGAAAAATGATCCATATATTTTGGTCCAATCCACTCAAAGATTAATAATATCGCTCCTAAAGCAAATCCTGTAAAATTTAGTATATGTGGGAGAGAGTACTTTTCAAATAAATATCTGAAATGATAAGACGCATCCCAGGCAGATCCAGCAAATTTTAACAAAAAGGCAAGCACCCATAATCGATAAAATTTCAAATCTATCAACCTCACTTTCTTTTAGAAAATGATAAATGCATCGATTTTACCCTAATAAATCCCATGCACTTCCAAAAGTAATGACTAAAATACAGCTTACTAATAGTGCTACAGCAAAGTTAATGGCAGTTTTTCGGGTTGTTTTTACCTTAAATAATTGATAGACAAATATAGCACCCGATATAACCAAATAAATGTCACAAATAATAATCAACCACAATTCATAGATGTTTTCTGTATGCGGTTCTGCCGTCACATGCCCCAAAATAAATGGAAAGTTAGGTAGCAAGACAAACCATCTCCTCCAATATATTCCTGTAAGTTAAAAAGCCATTTCTAATATACCATATAAATATTAAAAAGAAATGAAAAATACCATAAATACTTTCCGTTTTTCCTTTATTATGGAACTTTCTATTACCAATCAAGATTAAGATCTTCCAAGAAGTTTTTCAAGGCATGTTTGTTGGAAAAAAATCTATGATACAGTATACTGACAAAAAATTGCCTACGGAGGAAACATACGATGCAATTCCAAACTGTTGAAAAATGGGATGAATTACTATGGAACCAAGCCGAAAAAATTTATGAGGATGCCTTTCCTGCACACAGCCGCAAAAAACGTACAATGATCCAACGCATGTTTGAAAAAAGGATTTGCTTTCTTCATATTGCCTATTTAGAAAATGATATGGTTGCAATGGCGTTATCGGGAAAAAACGATAATCCTGATATACTTATTCTTGATTACTTAGCAGTAAAAAGAAATTACCAGCATCATGGAATCGGCAGTAAATTTGTAGAATACATAAAAAATTGGGCTCAGAATTACAAAAAATATTCACTCATCATAGTAGAAGTGGAAGCAGATAAGGATCTTGTAAATGAAATGCGGATTGAATTTTGGTCAAAATGCGGTTTTCAGCTTACTGATTATGTACACTCTTATTTTTGGGTTCCCGAAAAATATAAGGCAATGTACTATTCCTTGAAATCAACTCATTCCCCTACTGGCCAAGAACTCTTTTTATATATTACGGAATTTCATAAAAAAGGGTATCGAGGGACATAAAACCACATCGAGATTCATACTATGAGGAGGGCGTATTTATTGCAAAATAGGAGATAATTCGTATATTTATAATGTGAGGAGGGTGAGGAATGAAACAATTTCAAATTACTAGAACCATGTTATTAAAATTTATCCAAACTGTAGACGAAAAATTGGTGGATGTGCAGCCAATAGGATTTAATAATACGCTTCGCTGGCATATTGGGCATGTGCTGGTTTCCGCAGAAGCATTTATGTTCGGCTATCCAAAAATGTCTAAGAACTTGCCGGATAAATATAATGAGTTATTTGCCATTGGAACTAAGCCATCAGATTGGAAAGGCGACGTACCTTCCCTGGAACAATTAATGCACGATCTTGAGGAACAATCCTCTCGAATTCAGGCACTTTCGGATGATTTTTTTGCTAAGGAACTTCCGTTCAAGTTTCCATTTGGGAATATTGAAACATTTGACGATTTATTCGCTTTTATGAACCATCATGAAGCTGACCATTTAGGTCAAATGAGAACAATGAATAAAATAGTTCATGGATAAAGCTTTAAGAACTGCCGCATTCCGCCATGCTGGCAGTCTTTTATCCCATTGATTCGATACCATTTATAGTGCTCAATAATAAGCTCGAATCTTTTCATTTTTCCTTTACTTGCTTTTTATTTCCGCAAAGTAACTTTTGTATCTTTGTAAAGTAATATACCTAAACTATCCACCCTCAATAAAGCAAGCAAAATCTCACTATATCTACGTTTTTCTTAGATTTCCATAGTACCCATGTGGTGAATGTTACGAGGTTGACCTCTTACTTATTTTTTACTTTGTTAAGTTATAGCTTTTTCTAATCAGGTCGTGTATAACTTCATCTGGTATAGTACCATCTAGAATAATGGAATTCCAATGATCTTTATTAAGATGGAAGGCAGGAACTATTGAGGGGTAATTCTGACGATAGAAATCCAACCAGTCATTTTCACACTTCAGGTTAATCCAAATATAATCCTCTCTTTTGAAAATCCACGCAAAGACTTTTTTGTTTTCTTTATGTCGTATTAATGTCCAATTCTTATCCCTAAACGGATAATCTTCATAAGTGTTTTTCCATTTCAAGCAATAACGAATTGCTTCCTCTCTAGTTTTCACTTTTTCACTCCTTTCAAATAGGCTCTATGCATTCCTTTCAAATTAATCCTTTACTGCTTTAGTTGGTACAAATATATTAATCTAACCATAAGATAAATTCTCAATATATCTCAACAATTTTGCCTATTGGAGACAATGATATTTTCACAAATCTGCCTGGTTTAGCGTAAGTTCAATTTTTAACAATTTATAATGTAGTTGGTCTATTTCATTTTACTGTTTTTGTCAATGAAAAAGAACTCTATATAAGAGTCCCAAGTTTCACTAATTGATTTTTATTACTGATCTTTTTGATTCTTATCCAATATAAGTTGAAAACCATAATTTAATAAGGAATATGGAAAAGCAGTTAAAAATAAGTGAATGGATTTAAATTTCTTCAACTTATATATCTGTAATGCTTGAAATAGCTTGTTTAACGGATAGGCTAGTAAAAAATCCATGAATAAGTTTAAGCATGTATATAGCCAAAACTTTCCATACGTTAAATGAAAAATCCATAGGTTTCCGACAATAAAAGGACCAAAAACAAACGCTAATGCACATTTTACAAAAGCCTTGGCACCCCCCTTTACTTTCCACCACTTATAAGACAAACCTAATAATGATTCCACCAGAAGAATAGACGTGGAGAATAAAGATACAGGAATAAACTTAAAAAAAGATTTTTTGGGAAGAAAGAATAAGGTAGACCACGATAGTATAACTAAGGCAACTCTAATAAACAGAGACAGCAATTTTTTCACCCTTAAGTTTTTTCTTAGTTTGTCACGTTATTAGTAATTTATGTATAGCGATATTTGTTTAGGGGTGCCTTAGCATATGGGATATTTTAACAAAGATATTCTTGCCTTTTATTCTTTATTCCAATCTCTGGAAAGCATACTATAAGTTACTAAATCTTCATAATGGTCATAAAGCCATTGTCCATCCCTTTTAATTCCTTCCTTAACAAATCCCAATCTTTCCGGGATTGCAATGCTTCTATAGTTATGAACAGCACATTGAATTTCTGCCCTGTTTATCTTCAATGTATCAAAAAGATAATTTAACAAAGCAGATACAGTTCTAGTAACAATACCATTCCCTTGTGAATCTTCCGCTATGAAGTAACCAATGCTTGTTGAACTATTTTGCCAATCAATATAATGAAGTGCAATCATTCCTACTAATTTTCCTTTATATCTAATCCCCGCATCAAAACCATTATTATCTGCATAATTTTTGATCCACATTGGGATAATAGCTTCAAAATCTTCTGCAGCTGTTCGTTTATCCACCCACAATAACCATTTTCTAAGATAAGAACGATTTGTATCGATCAACTGGAATAATTCTTCTTTATGATGCTGCTGAAGCAATTCAATGCTTATATCTTTGTCTACTTTGTAAGAAAACATATCAGATATCCCCCTCTGATTTCTACTGACAGATTATATCGAATATTTAATATAAGTATTTTACCATTATATAGAACTACATTATGAAAAATAAATTACTTTTTTTATGAATCCAAAGGAAAAAGTGAATGAATTTTAGAGGATTGACAAAAATGTAAAGAGAGGAGGTAGTGAAAAATGAGGGATGTTACAGCTCTAATCATTAAATTTGTAACATGTTTGATTGCTTACGCTGTAGGATTAGATTTGTTTTTTAATGCAGCATGGACAGATGTCGTTTCCTTTAGTGTTCTAACCACTATTGTCTCTTATCTTATGGATAGGATTATGTTATCAAGGATTGGCAATAGGAATTCACTTATTGCTGATTTCCTTCTATCATATCTGGTTGTTTGGATATTCGGCAGTGTACTTCTGAACAGTTACATGCAAATTGCATGGGGCAGTGTTATTTCCGCTGTCATCATCACAGTAGGAGAGTTTTTTGTTCACAAGCTAATTGTCAATACCAGACATGAAGATGAAGGAAACCACGATCGAGGTAGAGCTCCAAATAGACTTGCTTACGGTATGGAAATGTCTGAGGAGAATGATCCACCTAAGACAAAATGATGCAGAAAAAAATAGGTCATTACAAAGACCTATTTTTTTCTGTAAACCAATAAAATCATCTATCCTTTTTATATGTTATCCAAGTTGGAGATGGAGAAAATGGGAATGTTTTCAGAACTTCAAGCGAATATGGATCTGTCGTGTCCATCTCCCCCAATACATATTTATATCCACTCTTTTTTGCATATTTTATTTGTAAAGCAGTTAATAACGAAATCCATTTCATGTTTTTCTTATCTTTAACACCTCTCCAGCCAAACTCCAAACTATCAGGATTTTCTCCTATATGTAGCAATGCAAATCCTAAAATATCATCATTTTCTGTAAAAATGTAACTGCCATTCAAAAGAGTATCCTCATCAAAGACTGCCTTCTCCCACTCCTTTAAATTTGCTTGAGGGGGATTTACTTCATGTGTCTTCTCATAAGTCTCTTTTACTAATAAAATTAACTTTTTTTGCATGTCTTGATCATTTAACACTTCCCTTAAACTTGTTACAATCATGTCATTTGAATGAAAGTTGTCAATCAACGCCTCATTTAAATCATGTATTGTCGATAAATATAAAGTTGGCATATAGGTTCTTCTTATTTCTGTGAAATCATAGTTATGTAAAAACGTTTTGAGCGAAAAATTGGTTTCCCATATTGACGTTTGAAGAGGTAAATTAATCGATAGTTTCTCTATGCTTTTTAATAGCTCAAATTCTATGTTTTCGCCACGGTAAAATGGATGAACTACTAATGAAAAATACAAACTTTTAGGGTGAAAACGAGTTTTCCAAGCCGCCACCATTCCAATTAGTTCTGAATTATTTTTTGCAAGGAAAGTGCCCATGTTTAAAGAACTCTTCCATCCCCTTTTAAAATATGCTTGGGAATCTTCATCAGTTCCATAGCAAAGAAAAAGCAAATGATTGATATTTTCCTCATCCTTTACATCGTATGGGGTTATCGTTACGTTCATAAAATCCCTTCTATTTCACGATTTTTAATTCGATCTTACAGGAGAAATAAGATAGTAGTATGAAGAATTTCCAACAGGCTCTATTAGAACCGGTCTCATATGGCCATTAAAATACATAATAACATTATCTTCCTTTATTACTTTTAACGCACTCACTAAAAAATCTCCATTCAAAGTAATTTTAAATTCTGGGTCACCGTCTACCTTTAAAACAGGTTGTGTTTCCCGTATCTTCCCCACTTCCGTAGCAGCAGAAGAAATAATTAACTCTATTCCACCTTGCATCTCTATATGGACATTATTATTTTTCCATTCACTTGCAAAAAGGCACGCACGGTCGATTCCTTTTAAAAAGCGGTTTTTGTTTAAAGTAATAGAAGTTTTACATTGTTGTGATAGTAGTCCGTCAATATTAGGATATATCCCACCTATTAATCTAGAAAAAAGTGAGACATTGTTTGCCTTAAAACCGATATGGTTTTCTGTAATGAAAATATGAATATCCTCTGTTTCATTATTCAGTAACTTAATAAGTTCATGTAATGTTTTACTTGGTACGATTACATTGTTGTTAATCTCACATACTAAGGGAATCTTTTTAAATGCTAATCGATGAGAATTGGTTGCAGCAATTGAAAGATACTTTTCCCTAAATGTCATACATACTCCTGATAATACAGGATGATAATCATTAGCGGATGCGGCAAATACAGTTTGTTTAATCATTTCAACTAAATCTAACCATCCAACCTTACAATAATCTGCTCCCATCATATTGGGTAAATGAGGATATTCCTCTGCATGAAAACCATTAAAGTTTACTACAACATCATCTGAAGCTAACGTAACAGAAGACTCATTTTTAACTCTTAAACGGATATCTCCGGACAATTTCTTCACTATTTCACTTAAATATTTTGCTGAAATAACAACACTGCCGGTTTCAATAATATCCAATACTTTTACTCCGTCAGCGAAGCTAGGAATAGTTTTTTCAATAAATATGTCCGAATTACTTCCAACTATCACTAAACCATTTTCAATAACAACTAATTTTATACCAGTTAAAACTGGCATGGATGATTTAAAAGATATAGCCCTACAAACATCTGACACGGCCTTTGCAAAACAATCCTTTTTGATAACCATTTCCATAAAGTAAAACACTCCTAAAATTCCATTAAGGTATTCATTTCGACAAAAATATTGAAATACCTTTCTATATATGTGTACATCTTCTGACTCTGATTTTTGAATCTAGTAAATCCGTTAGGAGGCAATAACCTTAGCTCTTTATGGAAGTTCTTTAGTTCTTAAACCTCGATTTTTAAAATTAGATACATCTATCTTTTGGTACCTGCTGTAGAATTGTTTAGTATTCTTTGAATTTATCCTCTTTTTATGCTCTATGAAATAGTAGAATTGAATCATTGTACTTCTTTTTCTAAAAATAAAGGAATTGTCTGCAATCAGAAGGAAATATGCCATTTTATCCTACCTAACGGAACTGTAGTCCGCCATTTTCAAAATTTGCGACTCAAAAATAGTCATTAACACATATCCAGTCCTTTGAATATAGTAAGGAATATATTTATTTGGGGTGAGTATCTTATGAAAATACATGTTGTGCAAAGCGGTGACACGCTTTGGCGAATCTCCCAAAATTACGGTACTTCCATCCAACAAATTATTGCTGCCAATGGGTTGGATGATGCGAATAGGCTCGTGTTAGGGGAAGCATTAGTGATTCCCAATCCATATCAGCAATATGTAGTTCAGCATGGAGATAGTCTATGGCAAATCGCAAATCGTTTTGGAGTATCCATTCAGGAGATTGCGGATGCCAACCAGTTAACGGCTACTTCTTTAATCTATATTGGGCAAATGCTTACAATTCCTGTAATCTATCATATTGTTCAACCAGGGGAAACATTGTGGGCCATTGCTAACAAGTATGGATCCACAATATCGGCTATTGTTCAAGCGAACCAAATCCAAGATCCTGAAAGACTATTTGTCGGACAAAGACTAAGAATACCTGAAACACCTAAGCCTACTATCGAAGTCAATACCTATGTCACAGCTACAGGTCAAGCTGGTGCAAATACCGTAACTCCTCTCACACCTTATTTTACCTACGTATCTCCATTTAGTCATAACGTGAACGAAGATGGCAGCATTACTTCTTTGAATGATGATAAGATTATCAGTACTGCTAGAAACAGAGGTGTTTCACCATTACTTGTTCTGACAAACTTTGTAGATAGCAAATTTGACTCTGACCGAGCTGCATTAATCTTAAGAAATCCTAACTTGCAGAATACGCTAATTAACAATATCCTTACAATGATTAGACAAAAAGGGTATCAAGGTTTGAATATTGATTTTGAGTATATATATCCTGAAGACAAGGAAAACTACAATAATTTCCTTCGTAAAGTGGTAGAACAACTGCACCCAGAAGGATATTCCGTTTCTACTGCATTAGCTCCAAAAGTCAGGGAGGATCAAGAAGGGTTATTATATGAGGCACATGATTATGCAGCACATGGTAAAATTGTCGACTTTGTCATGCTTATGACGTATGAATGGGGATGGGCCGGCGGCAAACCTTGGGCCATTGCTCCAATTAATGAAGTAAGAAAGGTCTTAGATTATGCAGTAACTGCTATACCTCGAGAAAAGATTCTTATGGGAGTTCCTTTATATGGTCGAGATTGGAAAATCCCTTGGGTGCAAGGAACCTTCGCGAAAACAGTCAGCTCAAAAGAAGCCGTAAATCTAGCAAAAAAATATGGAGCTGCTATTAGCTATAATACCACCTATCAGTCACCATTTTTCCGCTATACAGATACATCTCGACAGAAACATGAAGTATGGTTTGAAGATGCTAGAAGTATTCAGGCTAAATATGACTTAGTAAAAGAATATAATCTTCTAGGTATCGGCTATTGGGTGCTTGGACCATCCTTCCCGCAAAATTGGCAGGTTCTACAAGCAAACTTTAACATTAGGAAATTGTAAATATCTCTATATAATACAAAGCAAGCCCCGATGAGTTCGAAAGGGGCTTTCAGATGCTTAACTAAACAAAGGGCGAAGCTGATAAATTCCTCTCTCAACAGAAGTTTCAATATATCCTACTATTTGCTCAAATGTAAAAACATGAAGCGGTTGATTTAGAGTTTCTTGATTATATTCCATATCTTCCAACACATATGAAATAAAATTTTTCACCTCTTCCGTTTTTACTTCTCCCAGTTCCAACACTTCACCAGGAATTTGAATTTCCGCTCTTAATTTATTGGTACATCCATAGTATTCTAGCAGCTTTCCATTTAGTAAGCGAAAATCATTATGATATAATTTAAATAGTTCTTTATTATTTTCCAAGCGATTCCTTAACCAAGGCAAGAAAAATCCCTGTAACCAAATATCATCTGCGATTAAATGTGTATAGTATCCTAAAATATAATGTGAATGTTTTAACGAATTATATTTTAACAGGAAACTTTCAAAATCAACTCTTCTAGAATAATCATGAACCTCTCCTATAAAAAAATGAGAATGATCCTTTGGTGCTACAGCATCTGGTGCGACACCCCCTAATAAGAATGAAGATTTATTTGAAACGGAAAAATGTTCTGCTATTTTGTTTGCAATGATTAAATGCATAATCCTGGATCCCATTACTACACTCCTTTTTCTATAGCCTATTTTATTTTTATGATTGACTTCCCACAAAATTTACATAACTATTTAATGTAATGTTATCTCTTTTTTTAAATAAGGAATACCTTTAGAGAAAAAATGATTCAGAATATTTCTAGAATCGTTTTTATAAATAAAAAAATGCATCCCTATTTTTTGGAATGCTCTTCACTTTCAGCTAAACTTATAAAAATAAAACCATTAAATCTTCATCATAATACACTCCATTCGACTTAAGTGCATTTCGTTCTACACCGTATGTCTCAAATCCTATGGATGAATATAGTTTCTTTGCAGGCAAGTTTTCAGAGACTACGGTTAAATTTATTTGTTCTAAACCATTGGTTTGTTTTACCTTTCTTACTAATTCTTGAAGAAGTAACTTCCCAAGTCCATTCCCTCTGGATTCCGGAGCAACGAACATTCCGAAAATATTTCCTTTATGGGCAGTCTTCATGCTAGTTTCTCGCATATAAGTAACAATCCCAAGTAATACATTTTGATCATCGAATACACCAAGAACAAAGTTGTCTTCAGTTGGTCGAATTCGTTCCTCTACCATTTTCTGAGTAAAATTTACCTCCCTCTCATAAGTAGATCCAAATGCCTCTGGATTAATTTTAAGTGCCTTTAAACGTAATTCCTGATACTGTAATGCATCTGTTTCCTTCAAAATTCGAATATTCATGGTTCCACCACTCCTCCAATTCTAAACTTTTTAATCTTACGCTTTGTTCGCTAATATATCTCCGGAGTGACAATTGCTTCTAGAATAGTGAACCTAACAGCTTTCGCCTTTCTATTCTTCAGAATGGAGAGATTCGCCATTGTAAATCCCTACCCTCTCAGATATTCTGTTACACTCATTTTCCTTTTGCTATTAAATTAATATGTACAATTCCTCAAACGGTTAAATCATTCTCCGTCTTAATATCGATCGCACATTGTAAGAGTTTCTGAAGGACCGTTGTAAAGAGAAAGATAACGATGGTTACAAAGCAAATAACCATTCCAATTAATGCAATACCGGGATGTAATGCATTTTGCGTTAGCTGAAAAATCATTCCGATTATATATAGATAAAATATGGTTAGTGCACAATTTTTAATTTGACTCAATGATATATTGGTTAAGCTTGAAAATACCTCTTCGCTTTCAATAAACGTCAACAGTTTAATCGCGTGATATAATGCAAGAAAAAAAGGAAGTGCAGTTGCATATAGGCCTACGAGAATGGGCCATTTTAAATATGCATACTCAGGGTTTGATTCTGCTGAAAAAACTGCTAGTCTTGGCAATCCAAATATACAAGCTGCAACAACGAAAATACCGATTATTAGTACTGCAACTTTTAAGCTTGTAGTAGTTCCACGCTTCATAACACACCTCAATTTTCATTATTTTTTAAATAATACAATACGTTTTATCGATATTCAATAAATTTCCGTTAAATTTCATTCTTACTTCATCAATGTACGCCACCTATACTATTTCGAATACTAAACTCTAAAGAAACTAATAAAAAATTTATTTAATAATATTTTAATTTTCCACTGTTAAAATTACCTTCAGTTCGTTATAAAATATAGTTTTCATAATGGAGTAACCATCTCGAAAAAGAACTACGTTAAAATTATCCTTGATTTTCTAATGGCATTAACCTTCGCATTATTAATGGAACCTAAAGTGCTAGGCGGATTACCTTTTCATGAAATTGCCGGTCTTGTCTTTGGTGTTGCCATTCTTACACATATTGGATTAAATATAAAGTGGGTTAAAAATTCAACCCTTAAAATTTTCGATTCAAAGCTTCCTATTAAAATAAGAGTAAGCTATCTATTGAATATACTTTTATTAATTTCATTGTCTACAATTATTTTTACCGGAATTTTTATCTCTAGAGTTGTATTTCCTAGCCTAGCAATGAATGGGAATCATATGATACGAGGTTTACAAGTCTTTCAGCAAATATAACACTTGTGTTGGTTGGCTGCCATATAGGAGTTCATTGGCAGTGGATTAAAGGAACTTGTAAAAAAGCGTTTAAATTCAAGACAGGAGAATGGAAGAAAGGCGTTATTGTATCGGTTATTTTTTTTCCATTGCCATATTAGCAGGAGGAATTCAATGGTTTTTCTCTACTTCCCAACCAACAGCTGGTGATATGAAACAATTTGCACAAAAGAGTAACAGCAAGTTCTTTAATAATGGAAGTCCAAGTACTCTCGGTGGTCATGGCGGAGATTTTCAAGGACCACTAAATGGAGAATTCCACAAACATGATAAAGAGAAGTTCGAGCACCGTGGAGGCGCTAGTCCATACCTCGTGATCTTTCAATATTTTGGAATATTTGTCTTTATTATTATACCAGTCTACTTTATCGATAAACGTTTCTTATCAAAAAGAAGAACACAAAAGAAGCTATTGTTAAAAGACAACGCAGTTTACATAAAATTAAAAAAGAGACGTTTCAATACATCTTCTTTTTTGCGATGTTTTTCTGCTTATCATTATTATTATTATTTACTTTGATATTTGTAGACTTTCCATCAGAATTAATAAAATGAAATATAATACCAATGCTTTTTCATTTTTACAATCGCTTTTATATATCCACCAAATTGTCTTAATTGCGGCTTTTTATTATCGGAAGAATACACAAAGCCAGAGAAATTATCTAACACTCCACGGTAAGTAAAAAACAATACGAAATATTGTTCGTTTGCTTTTTCCAATAAAATGTCCCCACCGCCGTTTGACAAGTGGGTGTACGTTTTCGGTAAATGAATGAGAAATTCATTCTAGGAGACATTCGGTTTGAGTTTTCCTTCTTTTATCTTTGTGATTATAACATTTCTACTATTCCATTTGAAGTCCCAGTCTATACTATTTGATTGAAAGGGATAAGGAGCAATAATATGAAAAAGAATCTGAATTCCAAATGGCCGCCAATCCTTTATTTTACATATTCTAACAATAGACATGATAATTATGATGATAAAAAATCCGGTCGCTGCCATCCACATAAACGGCAGCATAAATGGCGTAAAAGATTCAATTAAAGTCCATTGAAAAAAGGAACAAAAATTAGAAGGAAACCACTTATACACCATAGCCATAATTTTTTTATTCTACTCACCACCAGTTAACCGTTTCTTACTTATTTTCCATTTGTCACATTATGGTACTTTTATATCATGCATGCCCTCTAGATTATATTAATAAGTTAATTTATACCCTTTATAAATGGTATTGTCCTATTAGCTTCGAAAAAAGCCACCTTCAGAATGAATGACTTGCCCAGTAATCCATTCTGCATCTTCACTGGCAAGGAACCCTATTAAACGGGCAGCATCCTCTGGAAGTCCAATTCTTCCCATTGAAAACTTTGGTGCAAGCACTTCTCTGATTTCATCTGTCATCCATGTCGAATCCGTTGGTCCAGGATTCACTGCATTCACCGTAATTCCCAACGGTGCGAGTTCAATGGAAAGGGATTTTGTAAAAGCGGTAATGGCTCCCTTTGTGGCAGCATAAGCTAATTCTCCTGGCATCGAACTGATGTCTTGTCCAGAAGTCAGATTAATAATACGTCCTGATTGTTGTTGAGATTTTTCAAAACGACGGGCAAATTCCACACAGAGTAGGAAAGTCGATCTCATGTTTACTACATAGTGGTCATCTAATGTTTTGGCATCCAAATTTACATACCCATCGCTGGTTGAATGTGCTGCATTATTTACCAAAATAGTTGGAAACCCTAAAGTATTGGATATAGAATCCAGTATAGTAAATGCGGCATTTCTATCTGACAAATCTATATATAACCCTTCACAACGAACACCAAATTCTAAAATTTCTTTTTTAAACTTATCTGGCCACTCCTCTTCTGCATTCCAATATGTAAAATAAATATCTATCCCTTGTGAAGCTAACCTACGACAAATTGCTGAACCCATATCATTTGAACGACTTGCCCCTGTAATAAGTGCGATTTTTCCCATTGTATTCCACCTACCTAATTAAAGACTTGTTGTTTGGATCCATGAGTGTTACAACCTTTACAGGCTTGCATATACCCATATGTTCCATTTTTAGAAGTATTTAATAAAACTAACCCGCATTTTTTATAGAATGGATAATTATTTGAAGAAGTGTTAGCAACCCAATCTCCATGAGGAGGTGCTAGATTAACAGCCAATTGTAAGATGCTTTGAAGGAACTGTGTAATTGCAATACCATACCAACAGTACATAGAAAGCAATACCAAATAGCTTGAAAAGTACTTTTCGCCCACTTAAAGTACATAACAGAAAATGCCAAGGGAGAAAGCATAAAGAAATTTCCAAAGATTTGATAGAAAGCTTCGGGAGAATAATAAGTGACTTATGTACAATTCCCATTCTATATATCTTTACTTTAAGTGTTTAATTAGCCATCAATTAACGAATTCTTATATTAGTAAAAGTATAAGTTTAGTAGCCGTCCCATAATCTTGCAACTGCAACGAGATTCTGTCCGTTGAATTCCATTCTGTAAATATCCGGTTTAGATGATTGCAGTAGAAATTTCAAATTGTAATGATTGTCATAATACCCCATCATCAGTGTCATTATTGCTCCATGCGTACCAATAGCTATTTTTTTCCCCTGATAGGTATGTAGTAATTCCTTTATAACTTTTATACCTCTTATCTGGCATTCTTCATTTGATTCTCCACCCGGCAAGGCATAATGCGGATCAGAATAAGACCTTTCTAATAAAGGAAATAACTCCTTATCTGATATTCTTGTATCCTGTGCCGAAAAAATTCTTTCTTTTAGATCTTCCAACACAAGAATTTCCTTTTGTGCGACTTCGGCCAATTCTTGTATTGTAAGAATAGAACGTTTATAAGGACTCGATACAAAGACATCGATATTCTCCGCTTGTAGTAATTCTGTTATCCGATGTGCATCGATTTGTCCTTTTTTTGTCAGGACTCTTTCTCTTTCCTTGTAACCCGTTTTTGGAGATTTGCCATGTCTCACCATATATATGTATGTTGTCATCATTCACCTCTTAGTAAAAAGTATTGCAAATATAACTTACTTTCCAACACGCAACAACTCCGTTGGTTTTTTCTTTACAAAATGCTTCTCAATAAATGTTAGAACTTCATCATTTCCTGGTAATGCGGCCTTTTCGATTGCTTCTTTAAATGTTAACCATTCATATTCACTATGTTCATCATTTAATATGACTTCCTGTCCATTATTTACAAACCCAACAAATACTGGTGCAAGGTAAATGTAATCCGCTTTCGGATCATAAAATTGATCAAATTTATTAGCAATATAGAGAGAAACATCCTTCAATCCCGTTTCCTCTGCTACTTCTCTTATAGCAGCTTCCCAAGCCGTTTCCCCTTTTTCTATACCCCCTCCAATATAGCACCATGCATCATTTAATACAGATGATGCCCGTTTTAATAAAAGCACCTTATACTCATCATCAAATTTCTTTAATAATACAACGGCAATTCCACTAGATTTTATTGGTATTTCCACTTTCCCCATTTTAATCTCCTTTTCCCTTGTTATATAGAACCAACCATCCGAATGACCTTCCCATCCATTTCAGACTTAAACTCCTTCATTCCATTTTTACGATAAAAAGCAATCGCCTGTTCATTAGTAGGAGAGACTCGCAAGTGATATTCATAGACATTATTGTTTTTAAAGTAATCCATCGCATAATTATGTAATTGTGCACCTAATCCACTCCCTCTTTTTTCTGGAATCAGGTAATAAAGATTTATATACCCGATGTCTCTTTCTTCATATTTTTTAATAGATAATTCAAGCTGCCCCACCGGAACTCCATTTTCTATCAAGAGCATAAAACCTTTAGAGTTTTTGGCTGTCTGTTCTTTTAACCATTCAAGATACTCAAAATCATTACCAAAATCCTTATCTGAACCAAAGCTAACTACAAAAGAATCTCGCCTAAATGAAATCACATAATCTTTATGTTTACATACGTCAATTGGTATGAACTCCATTTACGTCGCACCCCTTTACCTCTGTTAATAATGAAATTCGCCTTAAGACAAAATTTTCCTTCTTCATGTACCTGAAAAAGTAAAATGCGTTTCTAATATTCTAGAAACGCAAACGGTTTGTTCATTCCATATTATCGCTTAAAAAAAGTTGGTACAGTATCAACATTTTTTAACCATATTTGTTCTTCTCTGTTTTTTCCGTACTTTACTATGACATTACCTTTCATCGCTTTTTCCGTCTTCCTAAACCAAGTAATAGTAGAACCAATAACCTGTGGCGATTCATCGATATTATTTTTCTTCGGGAACGTCATCTGTTTTTGCTTGCTCGTATTAGTATTAATGATGTAAAGAGAGGTATGCATAGTGGGAACTGGTCCTTCCTTCCAATCCTTGTTTTCCTTTGCACGTGCAACGATAACTTGATCTGGTGAAAGCCACTCTAAATCTAGATCAACATAGCCCTTAGGAGTGTATTCTTTTCGTTCATTTATAGTAGGAATATCGGCTATCACAGTCTTTTTATTCTCCACAAAAAATCTTCCCTGTCCGGATATGAATGCTAATTGATTTTTTGTTGGAGCCCATTTTATCCATTCTTCATACCAAAGCATTTTCCCAATAACTTGAAACTGTTTTCCCTCAGAGGAAAGGACACATAATGTATTACTGTCATTAGACCAGGAAGCTGTTGGCATGGCGAGAAAGCTAACCCATTTCCCATCAGCACTCCATTTAAAATAATCTGCGTCAATTGCAAATAGTTCGTCTGGATTTGTTAGAATGGTATAAAAGGGCTTTATTTTTTTCTTATTCAGGTTTGCATCTACTGAAACTTGAAATAGATGAACTGGTTCCCATCCTGTAGGCAACAAGGTGGATTGCGAAGAAACAATGAAATGTTTTCCATCTGGAAACCATTCAAAATCACTAACCCCCAAAGAAACATTCTTAAACCCTTCTGGTCTTCCATTCTTTATTTTTGTCACGTTTAAAACACCACCGGCAATATACGCTAACTCATTGGATGTTGGGGACCATTTAAAATTCCTTGTTTCAATCGATTTATAAGGCTGATAATTCTCCTTATTTCTTGTGTCATAAACATATAAATTAGATTTTCTTCCGGTAGCATCGATAGCTAAATAAGCGATAAATCGTCCATCTTTGGACCATTTAGACGAGGAAACATTTAAGCCTTTCGTAAGTTGTACTTCTTTTTCGTTTTCTTTCAGCCATAATTGATGATCTCGTATAAATGCAGCTTTAAGCGGAGTTTGCGCATAAGTACTGATGGTAAATGAAAAACAAAAGACTATGAGTAATCCAACTACTTTATATGCCATTTGGTAACATCCCTCCTTGGAGGTAGGATGTCCTTGTCAGTAGATTAAATGCAAAAATAAATCACTTCATAAAAGCTCCATTAGCTGGAAATAACAGTTGTTCTATCATGTTGGCATATTGATCAGAAACTATTCGAGCACCACTACTATTTAAATGAATACCATCTAGTGTGAAATACAAGCCTCTTGACTTCGAAATGCGATCAATCCGTTTTGGATCCTTATAAAAGATGACATCCTTCATTACTCTTATCACACTTGTATTAAGATAATCGGAGCTGTTCACTTGACTTAAATGATTCTCGAATACATTATGCATATCTAAAAAGTGCACATTTCCATAGTTTCTATGAATCGAGTCAATCAGAGCGGAAATTTCTCTTAATTCCCCATTTGCTTTATTCGTTAGGTTTTCGCCGACAATTGCTGGTGATACTGTTATAATCTGTTTTGAAGAGCTGCTAACCATCTCCAGTATCTTACTGAAATATGTTTGAAACTCGCTATGATCGCTTGCCACTGGTTGAGCTTGAACTTTAAGCATTTTAGAATATACGTCATTAACACCAATCCAAAGGAAAATAAGGTCATAATCCGTTGTCAATGTTGATTTTGTTAATCGAGCATGTAAACTTTTCACTGTCTCTCCTGATTTTCCAAGGTTATCAAATGTAATATTCGGGTATCTTTCTCTCAAGTAACGAATGAAGGAAACTCCCGGTCGTCCTTCTGTTAAACTATCACCGATCAATCCAATTTTCATTTTTTTATCCCCTTTTTTGAATGGATTTTAAAAACATCGTAATAGCTTGATTAAATAGAGGTTCGAGTTTACTATATTCCAGAGTATTCGTGAGCTGACACAATCCTCCCAGCCAAGTTCCCAGTAATACTGTCCACTCCTCTACGTTCCCTTCTTCAAATTCACCATTTCCTATTCCTTCTTGCAAAATAGCACGATATGAACTCATAGGTACAATTGCTAGATTATACAATTGCTTTACGGACTCTATACTGGAGTTAGGATTAGACGCTAATTCCTGACCAGATTTTAATAAAGGGGTTTGGTAGTTATAAAGTACATGTATCGCTATACCGTACAATTTTTCGGTAGCTGAGGTGTAAGAGGTTTCTTTTTTGATCCATTTTTTATGCCAATCTTGCATGCTTGTTTTGGCCAATAGGACAAAAAGCTTTTCCTTGTTCTGAAAATGATAATAAATATGTCCTTTGCTATATCCTGATGCTTTTGAAATATCTGCAACGGAAGTTTGATTATAGCCTTTTTGAGCAAATAAAAAGGTTGCCTCTTTCATGATTTCCATTTTAGCCTGTTCACTATCATAACGCCTTTTACTCAAAGAAATACTCCTTTCAAACATTTGAACGGTCGTTCTAATTTAATTATACAGAGTTTTCCTAATTTTAAAATATAAATGCACAATTATTCATCCATTTGTCAATTTTGTACTATGTTATTAGAACTCCCATTATTTCATTCAAACGGATATAAGTTTACTCAACGGGGATATTAGGGAACTATTTGACTATAATTGAAGAGCTTCAATCCTTTTTCTATCCATTTCATCCAGCCAATCTTGGTATTTTTGATAAGGTTGATAAATTGGGTCTGCATCAAGAGCTATGACTTCACACCCATGGTCATCATAAATAAAGAAAATAATGTCCTTTGTAATGTTTACAAAGAAAACATTAGGATAATCAATGGCATCCCTTCCGAATCCTGGTTTCATCGGAAAAATCTTCATAACAAACTGCTTTAAGTAATTCCGGTACATGTAGGTCCTTGCGTTTACACATTAAGGAAAATCGTTGCATTTCGTACTCTTCTGCTTCCTCTCCCTCAAAAGGGTACGGATAGGTCTTCACTCGAATACGATACAGATCATTTTTGCTTTTTAAAAACGGGCGGTATACCTTTAATTTTCCTCTACATTGCTTTTTACTTTTGTGCTGAGATTTGTCACTAGAAATATGTCATCGTTTGGCTCAAACAGCTCATTAAAAATGGTGGAGACTTGCATATAAACAAGCCTAAATCTATCTTCATTCAATTTAACATTTTCTTTGAGTTGATAGATATTTCCCCCGAGTATAAAGTGGGGGCCAATTCCCCACTGATTATAAATGCTAGGAATTAATTCGAGAGTAGGAAACTTTTCCATCAAATAATCCATTAGATTTATTTAAACAGTTCCTCTTTCAGTAATTTCTTATAAATTAAATCTTTCTTTTATCACTTTTGCTACTTCTTCTGCACTCATATTTGTATTGTTTATTCTAATGTATTCCTTTCTAGTAATTTCACCATCATACGAATTTAATCTATATTTTTCCATAGATAACCTCATATCATTTTCAGACCATTCTATATTTCTTTTGGTTGGTTTATTTGCTAATCTATTAGGGGACTTATTTCTTTCTAGCCTTTCGTTCAAATTCGCCTCAAGCTCAACAAAATAAACCGTTCCCCCTCTTGCTTCGAAAATATTGCATACCTTATCGACATAGTCCCAATCTGGTTGATGGTTAAAAGCCCAAACATAGGTAAAAATCATTCCTTCAAGATTACTCTTTGCGACTGCCTCAAATATTTCCATCCGAAATAAATGGACTAATCTTTTCCCTTCTTTTGTGCTGTAATCAAAAAATGGATTAACGAGATCAATCGTCATGTGATTATGAAAAAGCCTTAACCCTGTTAAATTCGCTAGTTCTTGCCCTACTGTCATTTTCCCGACAGCTTGCGGACCAAATATCAATACAAACTTCATATTTTTATCTCCTTCACCATTATAATGTAAAAATAATTCTCTCTAACTTAAGTAATTCCTTCTTCACTCCTAACGTATAGCTTTTTTTCTTGACTGAATCAACATAATTGAGTACTATTACTTTAATAATGTAAGTAACTTACTATTTTTTAGTTAAAAATCACAAAATACAATTAGCGTAAGTACTAGGAGGATTAATATGAACTTTCATCATGGCCCTAATACATTTGTTGGGCAAGTGGATATAAGGGTGCAAAATTTAGATCGATCTTTACTGTTTTATAAAGAAATGATTGGATTTCAAGTTTTAGATCAAACAGAGACTACAGCTACATTAACAGCAGATGGAAAGACTGTTTTATTAACACTCGTACAACCAGAAGACGTTATCCCTAAACAATCACGCACCACTGGACTATATCATTTTGCTATTTTATTACCGACGCGTGCTGACCTAGGAAAAATATTATTACATTTTATTCAAGCTGGATATCCTATACAAGGTGCATCGGATCATCTTGTGAGTGAGGCTTTATATTTAGCTGACCCAGATGGTAATGGAATTGAAATTTATTCAGACCGCCCATCTTCTTCCTGGAGCTGGAGAAACGACGAAGTAATCATGACAACAGAGGCAATGGATGCACAAAGTGTGTTAGATGAGGCACAAGGAGCAACTTGGAATGGTTTACCAGCTGATACGGTTATGGGACATATTCATTTACATGTATCTGAATTAAGAAGTACGGAAGAATTTTACAAAAAAGGACTTGGATTTGATGTCGTTTGTCGTTATGGAAATCAAGCACTATTCATTTCGACAGGTAAATATCATCATCATATTGGTTTAAACACATGGAATGGCATTGGCGCACCTGAGCCTCCTGCCAATAGTGTAGGACTTGCTTCGTTTTCTTTAATCTTTGCAAATTCTGAAAAAAGAAAGAATATCTTGGAACAGTTGAAAGAAATTGGTGCAACTGTTACAGAGGAAAATGGATATTTTGTAACAAAAGATCCTTCCGGAAATAGAATTCATTTACTTGTTAAATAAAGTAAGGAGGCTGGGACAAAACCATAAAATCAAAAAACGTATGCAATCTAATTTTTAAAAACCTTGATTTCATACGTTCTTAATATCGGTCTTAAACCAATTTTAAGGTTTTTGTCGTATGTCCCAGCCTCTTTGAACATTTTTACAAGTTAAATAAACTTGGAGATAATAACTGCTTTACATGACCTCTCATAAAATTCAAGTGGTCCTGCTTCTCCTATTACTGCATATTCATAGCCAAATTCCTTCATATCTTTTAAACATCTATGCAGTAACATATAACCAATTCCAAGAGTACGCTTGGACATTGCTGTTCCCATTGGACCAAACAAACCTTTTTTCCTCCGGACTACGTTATAACAAGCAAAGCCCAGAATTTCACCTCTTTGAACCGCTATATAAATAGGAATGTTGTCTGCTTCAAGCCCGTTGTTAATTGACTCCAACCACCCATTTCCAAATTCCGCTTCTACAAAGGACTTTAAAGGATTTGCATCTTCTAAACTAGCCTTTCTAATGGTTACATCTTTATTAGGAGTAAATTGTGGCAGGGTGTAGTCTCTTAAAGATACAATCATATCTCTTGGAGACGACAATATTTCTATTATCGTTGAAACTTGCACACCTTTAACCATGGCTTTTGTTCTCTCATCGTTAATATCGAATATCGCTTTTATCAATAATCCTTCATTAATATAAACTTGTTTATATCGCGTCATTCGTTTGCTTGCATTCTCTAATACCTGCATGGTAGTTAAAGAAATTTTTAAATCAAAATATTCACTTTCAATTCCTTGCTCTGCATTGCTAAGGGGATGAAATTTTTGCACACGTTCTTTACAGGTATCATAAAGCTTTGGATTATGAAGGAAAACCTCTGCGCAAACTCCTTTCCTTTCCCTAAAAATCCCGAGCAGCAAATGATATGGATAAATGATATTACTAGATTGGTGTGCTTCTATTTCAGCAAACTTAAATATTCTTTTCATTCGCTCGGAAAGTTTCATTAGGTTTACATTCCATTCATAGCTATCCAACAAAATATCCTCCCATTTATTGAATTTCGTTTCTGGCCACTTTTTCTATTTAATTCTGTTAGGAAGACATTAATTCCTTCATATAGCAGCATTCAAAAATTTATCGTTTTCTTGCCTGCCACTATTTTTTAAAAAGCGGATTATTGTTTTTACTCTGGTTGTTTAGCTTCTCTAGTTCCTCCTTTATTCTCTCAATGTCTATCCGAGCAAATAATGACTTTACATTTGTTAAAATATGTGAGTCTATATAAATTGGTTGCCAGCCTATCTCTGGAATTCGCAGCATTTCCTTGACCTTTTTGCTCGAGAAAGGAAGAAAGGGTGATAAGATATTCGCTAAATTTACAATCAAATAAACACAATCGGACATCGTTTGTTTGCATGATTCTATATTTTCCCTTAGTTGATTCCAAGGCTGCTTTTCATCGAAATATTTATTGGAGTATCTAACAACCTCAAATACTTTTTCCAGACCTTGTTTGAAAGCAGTGGTTTCAATGCAATGCCCTACCTCATTATATAATCGTATGATTTTCTCTACTACCTCAGGATTAACCTTTTGGTTGGGTACTACATTATCGAATGATTTTTGAATGAATTTCAGTGTCCTGTTTACGAAGTTTCCATAAGCCCCCAATAATTCACTATTATGACTATAAATGAATTCTTTCCAGGAAAAATCTGCGTCTCTGTTTTCTGGTGCGTTAATGGTTAGAAAATAGCGTATCGAATCAGGATCATATCGTTGCAATAGGTCTGGAACCCATAGGGCCCAGTTTTTACTAGTAGATAATTTCTTCTTTTCTAAAGTTAGAAATTCATTTGAAACAATGTGGGTTGGCAATGTTTCCTTTCCTATTCCTACAAGTATTCCTGGCCAAATAATTGTATGAAATGGAATGTTATCTTTCCCATGAATATAATAAGATTTTACGTTTGTATCCCAATAAATGGAGTCATCGTTACCCGTTTTTTCTGCCCATTGCTTACTTGCAGAATAGTAGCCAGATACAGCCTCAATCCACACATAAATTTTCTTATCCTCATAGCCGGCAACTGGAACTCTCACGCCGATAGGCAAATCTCTAGTCACTGCCCTGTCCAGCAATCCTTCCTTTAAATACCGTTTCGTAAGTGCAATAGCATTTTCTCTCCAAAGTTTTTTGGTTTCAGCTTCTTTCGTATAATTTTCCAGTAAAGATTGGAGGGAGTGTAATGAAAAGTAAAAGTGCTCCGTGTATTTAGAAATAGGGGAATGCCCACAAATTTTGCACTTTCGTTCAAGCAATTCAAGTGGCTCTAAAATGGCGGAACAGCTATCACATTGATCCCCACGTGCCGGCTCTCTGCAGATCGGACAATATCCCTCCACAAAACGATCAGGTAAAAACTGCTCGCAATGTTCACAATAGGTTTGTTCCACTGCTTTTTTATAAATCAAGCCTTTTTCAAGTAGTTTTAAAAATATTTCTTGAACAACTTTATGATGATGTTCTATATCGGTTCTAGTGTAAAGATCATATGAAAATCCCATTCTAGAAAAGCATTCTACAAACTCCTCGTGATAACGGTCTGCAATCTCTTTTGGTGAAACACCTTCTTGTTTGGCTCTAATTGTGATAGGTGTACCATTACAATCACTTCCGGAAACATATAAAACTTTTTCTCCTTTTAAACGATAATATCTTGCTAATATATCTCCTGGAAGCAAGCTTGAAATATGGCCTAGATGTAAGGAACCGTTAGCATATGCCCATGCCCCTCCGATGAAAATACTCATTTTATAAAACCTCCTCTACTTTTTATCCATTTTCAAATGTACTTTGGTCATGTATGTGACGATTTCCCTGCTTTGACTCGCCGCTATTGTTTGTTATATGCCCTCATCACCTTATATTCCGGGCACGTATCCCGCTCTTAATTCCTCACCACCAAGTATTTCAGGCACAAATCCCATGAGGATAAAAAATGTAAAAACAAAAAACCTCGCCCGCAACTAAAAATAGTTAAGGACGAGGTTTCATTTCCACGTGGATACCACCTTATTTCACAAATAGCTCACACTATTTGCCTCAGCAAGTCCGGAGTAAAAAGTTATTACTCTTATACTGTGACTTTGATAACGAGTGCCAACTCTCGCCGTAGCCTACTAATACAGAGAGCACGTTCAGTACGAAGCTCAGAGACCATTTTTCAAATGATTGTTTTTGCTTCTTTTCAGCTGCCGAAGCTCTCTTAAAAAAACAATATCATTTTACTTTTTCTCTTCATTGCTTTTATTTATTAATCCTAATTTATTCAATTATTCCTTAAATGTCAATATTATTTATATTTGTGAAATACTTATATTATTGTGGGTATGTTTTTCTTATAAATTTTATGGCATGATCAATTATCTGAACTAACACTTCAACTTTAATATCTGCCACTTTATTAATATACACGCATGCTTTCCCTGTTGTATGTTTACCCAAATCCTTTAATAATAATTTTTGACTACCTTCTTCACACGGGACTAAATATAAGCTAATTTTTGATTTACGCGGAGAAAAGCCTACCAATGGTGCATCCCCTTCGTGCCCGGATTTGTATTTATAATGATAAGAACCAAAACCAATGATACTCTGACCCCACATTTTTGCATTTAAACCGGTCGCTTTAGAAAAAATATTTAATAATGTATATGCGTCTTCTCTTTTTTTAGGATTTTGTATTTTTTCAATAAATTCGATAACACTATGATCCGTTTCTTTTGTTTTTAGTTCATACATAAATAGAAATCTCCATTCCTTTAAATATTAGGGAAGAACATCATCCTTGTATTGGATAAATCTTAGGATTCAGAGCAATACCATATTATTTACTTATTTTTATATATTCCATGAAGCGCACCCATAATTACCTTTTCTTACCGTATGCCTCCATTAAAGCATTGAGAATATTTTCTACGTAGACTAACCTGTTGGCAAGTGAATTGTTTATCCTAAAATCGATACAATGTTCCGTACCGAAATACCTTTTGTAAATAGGATGTTACTGCCTTTTTTTGACTCCCTAGAGAAACATTTAACTTTTTCCATTGTTTCTCCAATTCCTCCCCTTCCTTAATTAGTTCGACATTTGGTGAAATCAAAAAGATTCTTTTTACTTGCTGTTTTAAGAAAGATAATCTCATTACTGTTACTTCCCAATCGTTTCCTTCTAAACTTATTCCTCCGTCTGTAAGTAATAGGATATTAGTCGTCGCAGTATATTTCTTTGCTTTTATGATTTCTTCCAATGCAAGATTTAATTTTGTTCCATATTCCCATGAAGTCGTTTTTTCCTTAAATGTTCATATTGTGTCCGAAAAGAATTTTTAGTAATGTATGGTGACACATATGTCAGTGTATCAGAAAAAATATAACTATCTACATGAGCGATTTTTTCTAAAATGGAAATGAAATATAGAACCAAGACGACAAACTTCCCCATGGAGCCTGACACATCTCCTATAAATAGGATGTTAATTGGTTTTGTGGCGGAACTTGTTAGGGTTAGACTTTTCTTATAATAAAATCGTGAAAGTTTCCCTCCACTCCTAGCTTACAGAAAAGGGCTCTCTTTCTAATTGTCCTGACTGTGCATCCACAATTTGTTTGAATGCATTCCAGGACGCACCTAAATCGGATGACTCTAATAGACTGTGGCACTCTATATCTATAAATTTTGCGGAGAACAAGGTAGCTAATTTTCCAGAAAGTTCTGATTTTACTCTCCAGGCTCCCCGCGAAGTCCAATAGGCTTGCCCAGTTTTAAATACATTCATAACTTCCTCGTTGTCAGTTCATCTAAGTAATAATTTTCACTCTCTAACAAATCTATTAGATCATCAAAATCAAGATTATCCATATTATTAAGTGAATAGGTATGCCTCATTTGAACTACTCCCTTATTCAAGTAAATGATGAATTCAATACCTCCATTATAATTCATTTTGTAACATAACTAAACAACTATTCCTATTATTGATAAAATTCTAAAATATTCAATTCGTAAATATTTCTGTTTATAATTAGTATTATTGAAAAATTTTTCGTCTTTGATATGGAAGGAGGTGCATACATTGACTACTGAAACTCCTGGCTACTTAAAACCAGACTGTGAACATTGTTTTGGGTTGTGCTGTGTCGCTTTGCCATATTCCAAATCTGCAGATTTTGCTGTGAATAAAGAGAGTGGAACACCATGTCACAATTTATTATCCAATTTCCAATGCAAAATACATAAAGAACTCAGGAGTAAAGGTTTTAGAGGCTGTGCTGCTTATGAATGCTTTGGAGCAGGACAAAAAGTTTCACAATTCACTTATGAAGGGAAAGACTGGCGCAATGACGCAGAGCAAGCGAATGAAATGTTTCGTGTATTCCCCATTACGCAACAGCTACATGAAATGCTTTGGTACCTGCATCAAGCACTTAGTATGGAAGCTACTATACCTATTTACGATCAATTGCAAGTTTTATATGAGGAGACGGAACACCTAACGAAACAATCTCCTGAATATATATTAAAGATAAATGTCCGTGAACATCGTGCAAAGGTAAATGAGTTGCTCTTACGTACAAGTGAATTGATTCGTGCTAAATCACTTAACAAAAAATTCAAGAAGAAAATTCAGCATGACTTAATTGGGGCAAAGCTAAATGGGGCTGATTTAAAAGGCGCTAGTTTAAGAGGAGTGCTGCTAATTGCTGCTGATTTAAGAAATGCAGACCTAAGAACCGTTGATTTCATTGGGGCTGATTTAAGAGATGCAGATCTAAGTGGAGCTAATCTGATGGGCAGTTTCTTTCTCACTCAAGCACAGATAAATGCTGCAAAAGGTGATAGAAACACAAAATTACCAAATTCACTATCTATTCCCTTGCATTGGAAGCGATGAAATAGAGACTGGGTCATAGGACAAAAACCATTGAAATTGGGTTAAGCCCTGATAGTAAAAACGTATGCAATCAAGGTTTTAGGTTTCATACGTTTTTTTGATTTAACTAGGTTTTGTGCCAGCCTCGAAATATAAAAATTATTTAATCTAATGTAATGACAAAGTGATGCTCCTCCCGATACTTATCAAATGGGAAACGTTCCGTAAAATCAAGATCAATCCCTTTAGGATTATCCGGTAAAGGCGGCGAAACAATGAAGGGATAACGCATATATCCAGACCCTCCACCTCCACCATTGGAGCGGCAATCAAAAGAATCATCAATGGATAATTCAAAGGACCTATGGTGTTTCTCTCTATCATGGATAACATCTTCAGACTCTTCCCAATCAGTATATAAATAGATGACACTAGCATTTGAATATTGTCGTATACAAGTTACCGTGTACAGAACTTCATCTTTCTCATATGCTTTAAAAACTCGTAAATGTTTTCTAAACTCCTTCGGTTCTACTTTAGGTTTATAGAAATCTTCCAGCTCAATAGTAGAAAAAAGTGCCTTTAAATAATCTTCGTAAAAACCGTATTTTTTTGCCCATTGTCCAAATACTTCTTCTGAAGGAATACTTGAATCTTTTAAGTCCATTTCTTTCCATTGCTTAAAAGGGAAACGTTTCATTTGATCCTCCATTTTTATGATATTTTACATCATTATCACCACTTCTAAGTAGAAAATCACTTCCAAATTTTATCCAATTTATCAGCATAAAATTCGAGGGCTTTACGGTATTTTAATATTTCTTGGTCTTTCGTAGTCTCAACCAAACATGTAAGCAATATTTCCATAGCAGCACTATGTGCATTTAAATTATATAAGGTCATAGAGTAAAAAACTTGTAATGCCTTATTGTTTGGGAATAACTCTATTCCTTTTAAAAAGATGTTTTGAGATTTTTCATATTCCCCCAATGTCCTATACGTACTACCTAATCCTAATAACGCTCCTTCTAGTTCTGCACCTGATAATCCTAAATCGATGGCTTTTTCATAATAAGGGACAGCTTTTGACTCCTCTCCTAAAACATCAAAGCTCCAAGCACACTGATAATGCATGAAAGCATCTTTCGGATATTTCTTTACCAATTTAATCATTAATTCGTTTGATTCTTCATAATTCCCATTTTTCCGCAATTCAATTGCAATTTCTAAATCCTTTTCCAACTTAATCCACTCCAAATTAAAATGAACAAAGACAGTCCTATTATAAAAATTCCCTTATAAACTGACTTTTCCCTTTAAAATAAAAAAATTATTACAGGTTAAAATTTATTTGTATTTCTGAACACCCTCGTTTCCAAATCATATGGTCCTTCCCTTTCCCCCAATAATCCTTCATGAGAAAATCGGGCTCTCCAAATTTTTTTCTCCATATTTTCTGTGCATTAGAATATCCACTATCCAAACAAAATTCTGTAAATCCTCTACCTTCCAAAGTAATGAACATGACATTTAAAAGCAGCGTCCCGATGCCCTGTCTCTGATATTCGGGATGAACAAAGACCGTCCCAACCTCCACAACATCCTTTAATTTACCTTGCGTGCATACAGCAATAAGTTGACTAGAAGGTCCGTATTCAATCGATCCGATAATCCTATTTTTACTTTTATCGACGGCAATCCAAAAGAAGCGCTCTGCACCTTTACTATTATAATCCCTTTCTAGCAATTCTTTCTTTTGGACAATTTCATTTTCGATATCATCATATAAATTAGATATTCCCTCTTTTTCAAAAGTATCTCTAATCACATTATTGAAAAATTGATATAGCTCTGTCCGCTCCTCTTGTAACGGTCTTCTGATTTCAATATTCCCCATTGCATTATACTCCTTCTTTTTTCTCTATTACTTTAAACATAACCATAATCCTTTTTATGAATTAGTTATTGTGTATACCAAGAAACAGTTTAGCTGTTAGTACTAGTTGCTGTTCAA